>LUMG01000810.1_pt1 | contig 10910 bp, 22 predicted proteins | sample 729691 | NCBI WGS metagenome assembly LUMG01 (sample SAMN03860269, study PRJNA289734) | marine metagenome | biome: seawater column; feature: ocean; material: water; isolation source: Red Sea water column Station 34 - depth 50m | place: Saudi Arabia: Red Sea | collected 2011-10-15 | depth 50 m
AAAACTGGTGTTGAACGGCCAAGGTACTCGAGTGATGTTTTTTGTGAAAATTTATGAAAGTGGTCTCTAATAAAATTGAGATAGATAAAATTCCTTTAGCAGATTTTAAAATTACCAAAAAAAAATTTGCAGATTATTTGATCACTTATTCATTTGAAAAAGAAATCCAGACAATGGCACCTTTGTATTCTAATGATATGAGTCGTGTTAAAAATATGAGGTTAAAAATTTTGGAATCCTTAAAAAATAATAATGTGATTACTAATGTAAAGGAATTGTTAGAGAAATTATGACCAATCAAAAAAAATGTGTTTTATGTGGGTGCAAGGATCATCGATTAATTGGATGTTCTAGACACTTTTCAAAAAAATGTAATTGCTACAAATAATCTTATTTTCTTATAGGTCCTGATCTCTCATGAAAATTTAAACAACATTTGCATTCTTTTTCTAAACATTCATTTTCATAATGATGATCACATATTCCACATTCACAACTTTTAGACATATCTCTAGTATGATGATTCTTTTTAGAATTTATCCCTTACCTTAATTTAATGTGATTTTAAGGTCAAATTACAATTATTTTTTTGATTTTGATTTTTTTGATGGTTTTTCTTTAGCAGCTAACTCTTTTTCAATCTCTGCTGCCTTGTTATCTACTGCTTTGATGATTTCTTGAATTAGTCCATCTAGGTCACTATCTTCTACTTCAGGTTCAACGGTACTTGCAATGTCTGTAATTGTACTTGATATTTCGGCACTAACATCTTCAAAACTTTCAGGATCTTCATATGCTGCATTATACAGATTTTTCAAATTATTCACATGTCCAACAACTTGTTCAGTAATTGTTATTGTGTAATCTGTTCCATTGATGTCAAATTCCTTTGAACTCATAATAATTTTCAAATTGTGATGTTTATAATGTTTTTCAGGAAATTGCTATGTGAATATTGAATTATTAAAATACAATATAGTCTTAATGGTTACAAGAATTTTTGTTACTTTTACACGATCGCCAAATTTCCATTTCATTACTGGATTTTCATCAGAGACTTCAAGAACTTTGATTTTCATTTGTTTTTTCCCAAAAGCATCACGACTGATTAATGCTCTTTCATCCGTAAATTCTTCAAAACTTATTCTCGAATTAACTTCTGCATCTGATACTGTCTCTAATAGTGATTCAGTTGTTAATTCAACCTGTTCATCTTTTGGGTTTTCTTCAGTCATACCAATTCTCCGTCATTTATCCTTAATAATGATTTAAAATAATTTTTAGGTTAGGCACTAGTTCTTTGATTTGTTTTAAATGGCATATTGCATTCTTTCAAAAACAATTCTTTTTTTTCCCCATTAATTTTTGAAAATATCTTTCCATCATAAGTACAAATGCAGTCAGTAATCTCTAAATTTTCATCCCAGATTTTAAAAAATTCTCTTAATTCTCTATTTTTGTAGGTACCAACACCAATTCGTTTTTTTGATAAAAATTTGAATGCCAGTAGTACTTGTTTGTGTTTGTAAATATCAAATGTTTTAATCCATTCTAAACATCGTTCAATTTGATCTGCAGGAACTGGTAATGTTGTGCTTGTTCCAGATTTTGCTTCAATTGTAAAAATTGCACTTTTTTCGGTATTTACGGCTAAAACATCAGGTAATGCTACACTGGGAGAACCTAATCTGAACGCTTTCCAATTTTCAGCTTTTTTAAATCTCTTAACAATTGTATCTTCCCATTGATATCCTCTCTGTCTACGTGTTTTTGCTGCATTTTGATGATTAGATTTTTTCATTTCCTTTTTTTGTTTCATTATTGTAATCGTTCTCAAATTTTTATTCATAGTTATTTCTAATTAATTTAGATATAGTAGTCTTGGTAATTACACTATTACTCACTGGAATCTATTTTTTAGCCATCAAATTACATAATTGATAAAATTTAATTTTTTAAGATCTAATTGTATATACTTCAAAAAAATATTATCATTAGTGTCAGAATTTAATCTTGAAAAATTGCTTGAAAAACGTGATTCTTTTCTCAACATATTGAAACATCTTAGTTTTGAATTGTTGATGGAACCAACTGAGGAGGAAATCAAAAAAATTAACGAACTTGAAAAAAATACCTTACATCAATTAGATTTGGTTCAGAAAGAGATATCTGATATTTTATCTAAAAATGATGATTCGGTACAATGAGTTTATCATACCCATTAATTTAGAAATTTTATGATTGAAGATTTAGTTGCTAATTTAATCCAGATTAAACAAAATTTTGCACAAAATTATGATGGTAATGCACATATTCAAGAAGTATTGCCTCTGGAATCCACCGATGAGTTACCTATTGACTCTAAACATTTGGAACAATTGCATCTTTTTGCCCAAAAAAATCCAATTTACCTAAATTCCTATGAACAAAATATTCTGGGATATTCTTGTATGGTATACGAAGGCGATATCAATGAATATTGGCTAAATAGCATTAAACATGGTTCTAGTTGTCAGCCATTTTATCCCACATGGATAATTTCTGCATATGTGATGACTTTAGTTGCTAAAAAATTTGGATACTCAGAACTTGTAGATATCGGTTCTGGCGATGGTCGAATTGCCTATTGTGGAAAAATTTTAGATTTTAATTCATACAGTATTGAAATTGATGACGTTCTTGTAGAATTACAAAAAAAAATTTGCGTTGATACAAATCAAAACTTTCATCCAAAATGTGATGACGCATTAGAATTTGATTATTCTGAATTAAATTTACAAAATCCTGCATTCTTTATTGGTGGACTTGCTCAAATGGGTGGGGATGTTTTGGCTACTAGCATTATAAAAAAAATTAATTCTATCCATAGTTTAAAAAACAAAACTGGAATTGTTTTTGCTGGAAGTAATACAAAAAGGCAATTATCTGGAAATTTATCTGAAGGTGGTTGGAGTTCTCTAATTGAAGAAAATCAATTATCTGTTGTTGAAACTGTTTCTTTACCTACTGTGTGGACTTTTGATCAAAATGTTGAAACACCATACATCTTTACTAAATTCAGATAACTTGAAAAAAATAGGAATCATTTAAAATTCCACATTTTGAAATTTTAACAATCTGTCCATTAACTGGTTTTTCTTGAATTTTTGCCATTAATCTAAAAGTATCTAAAAATTCCACCATGCAGAAATACTCATCACCTTGTTTTGAAAATTCTATAATTTTTCCTGTAAATTGACCTGATTTTAGGCGTGTTTCATTATAACAAACATCACAAAATTCAGCTGGAGGCCAAACAATTTTTTTACATGAAGAGCATTCTGGAATAGTAAAATTTCCTTTTGTTAACTCTTCTTCAAAATTCATTTTTCTAATACCAAAACTGTTGATGATGTAGCTGCAGCTGACATATTATGTACTAATCCTAATTTTGGATTGTTTACTTGTCTGTCTTCTGCAGATTGTTGTAATTGTTTAACAATTTCTATAGTTTGAGATATTCCTGTTGCTCCTAATGGATGTCCACAACCAATTAAACCACCACGTGGATTTATCATAAAATTATCTGTATCGTGCAATTTTTTAATTAAGTTCATCCCTTCACCTGGTTTTGTAAATCCTAATGCATCTAATGCCATTGGCTCACATACTGAAAACGCATCATGAATTTCTGCAACATCTACTTCGGAGATATTTTTATTTGCCATTTTTAATGCAGTATCTCCTGCTTGTTTAGTGGATGTCATTGAAAATAATGATTCATTTTTTGTAAATCCTGCAGATGTTGTTTTTTGTCCAATACCACTAATCCAAATTGGATTATCCATAATTTTTTTACATAATTGTTCAGATGCTAAAAGAATTGATGCACCTCCTGAACAAGGTCTTGAACAATCTAATAATCTTAAATCTTCAGTTAATTTTTTTGAATTAATTACATCCTCTACTGTGTATGTTTTCTTTGATAATGCATTAGGATTTTTTTGTGCTTGTTTATGATTCTTAACTGATACAATTGCAAGATCTTCTTCAGAAATATTGAATTCTTGTTTATATGATTTTGAAAACATTGATGCCCAAAATATTGGATGTTTAAATTCCCCTCTGGAATTATCCCATTCAAGAATTTGGCCTGGACTGTCAACAATTGCATAAACTTTCAATAGAATGAGCAATTTTTGGCTGAATTCCTACCATTTCTGACAGAATTGCTGACAAATATTTTGAATTGTTATTTGTTGAAACTAGTACTGAATCAATCAATTTTTTATCAATTTCTGAATTGTTCTTAAAAAGCTGATTTGCAGAATTATGTAAAATCGATTCAATTTTTTGTTCTTCTTTTGTAAATGGTGTATTGGCATAACCTACTATTCCAACTCTATTCATCTTTAATTCTCCAACAAGGTATTTTTTAACAATGAAAATGATTCTTTAGTATCTCCAATGGGATTGAATTGAATTATTGGTAAATCAATTCCAACATCTCTAAATTTTTGTAATTGTGTTTTTACATCATTTGGATTTCCAGCAATACAAAGTGAATTTAACATTGAATCTGTAACTAATTCGTGATTTGACTTAAATCCTGATTTTTTAAATTCTTCAAAAATATTCTTTGTTTCATTTTGGAATCCGTTTTTTGATAAAAATTCTCTATAGATATTTCCAACTGAAACATAAAACGCAAGTGTTTTTTTTGCTCTTAATATGGCCTCTTCAGCATTTTCAGATATACAGGTTATAATTTGACATGTAACATCAATTTGTTTTTTTGATTGCATTTTTGAAATTGTTTTTTTCATTTCTTCTAACGGTCTTAAATAGAAAATCACTCCATCTGCTATCTCCCATGTCAAATTAACCATTTTTTCATTAATTGCTGCAAGATAAATTGGAATTGATTTTCTTTTTGGTTCAATTAACAATGTAAAATTGTTTAACTGAAATATTTTTCCTGAATAATGAATTTGTTTTTTTAATAATTCTCCCATCTGACAATGTATCAGTTGTAGCAGCTCCCATAGCAATTGTGGCTGGACTTCTAGAGTAAATGTTAATTATTGAAGATCCTATTTTTTGATTTTTTGTATTATTTGCTACTGCTGACATCATTGAAAAATTTTCCATTCCCCATGTTTCTGGAATCCAAATTGAATCTATTTTTGTCTCTGATAGAGATTTTGAACAATATAGAACCTCTTCAACTGACAATAATGAGCCTAAACTACATGCAATACGCATGAATTTAGTATGAATTATGCATATTCTAGTGTATCTGTTTTAGTAATAGGTTAATTTTGATTGAGGTAATTAATTATCCAATCAATTATCTAATAATATTATGGCAGAACAGATTGTAAAAGAATCTCCTAAAAATGAAAAATTTTGGAAAAATGCAACAAAATATGCTTCTGCTAGTAATGACGAATTATTTGTAGAAGAAGTTGCATACATGATGGTAACATTACATCGAACTGGTGCATAATCTAATATTTTATTTAATTATTTTTTCTACTCTGGTTGAGCATTCTTCCATATCTTTGAATGAATCAACAGAAAACCATTCTACATTTTTGAATTTTATTGTATCAAGTAATCCTTTTTTAGCATAATCTGGAAAAACTGTTTTTTCTATATCTCCTTTAACAGGCAATTTTTTTATAATTTCTTTTTGAAGATGATATATTCCTGCATTCATCCATGTATCTGGAATTTCTTTTTTCTCTTTAAAATTAATTATTTTGTCTGATTCTACTTCTAAAATTCCATATTTTGTTCTTAATTCAATTGCTGCAATAGAATTTTTCTTACTTGCTAATTTACGTAAATCGATATTAGTGATTGTATCTCCATTAATAACAAAAAATGATTTTTCATTAATCATTTTTCCAGCTTTTTTAATTGCACCTCCTGTGCCAAGAGGAGATTTTTCTATTGAAAATTTAATTTTAATTCCCAATTTTTTCATATTCAAATAACTTTCAATCATATCTGCTTTGTAACCAGTACAAATGATCACTTCTTTGATGCCAAATTTTTTTAAATATTTTATTTGCCATTCAATAATTGGAATATTTTTTATTGGAACTAATGGTTTTGGAACATAGTCTGTAACAGGTTTTAGTCGTTTTCCTCTACCTCCTGCTAAAATTATTGCTTTCAATACTAAATTCCCTCAATCCAACTATTCAAATTTTTCTTATTTTTTCTTTATTTCATTTGTTTCAGAATCACTTACAATTTCATCCATTTTATTTGCAAATTCATTGTATATTGTTTCCAATTCTTCTAATGGCATTTCTATTCCTAATAGTTTCAATGTTTTATTCCATGATTCGATGTATTTTTCATCATCCATCCCTTTTCCAAGCGTCTCTGCAAGAGAATTTACTCCTTCAGTCTTACCTAATGCATAGATTGCAATTTCTCTAGCAGTTAACATCTTCGTCTTTATTATTCTCCGTTATGTAATAGTGAAGTTCGGTATAGCATTCTACACAATAATCTTCAAATTTTGTATGATCACAATCATAAACTTTTTTCACATCATTACTACATTTTGCACAAATTGGCATATGTATTCTCTTAAGATTTTGCTATTTTAATTCCACCTAATGCAAGTTGGATTATTGCAGGTGCAAATAACATTAATGGACTTCTTTCTACTCCTTCTGGTGCAGGTGTTGCTATCATTGCAATACCTCCAACTAGAATCAATATTCCTGAAATTATAATTAATCCTCCTAATCCCTTAGATTTTTCTCTAATAGCAATGAAAAATGCAATAATTGGTAAAATAATTGCTGGACCTCCTAGTCCCATACCTCTTTGCATATCATCTAATGGCAAAAATCCTTCTTTGTCGGCATTTCCCATTGATACTGCTACATCAGCACCATATAGCACCAATAATGCAATTGCTATTCCAGTAAGTGCCATTGCTGCTGCTTTTAATGCCATGATTGAATTGAAAATTTACAATATTTAAACCAATTATATTGATTCTACTTCTACACTGCCCTTGATTTTCTCTAATTGTGACAATAGTTCATCAATAGATTCTTTCTCACTTCCAACGATATTTAGGTGACCTAATTTTCTTAGAGGTTTAGAAATTTTCTTTTCATACATTTTTAAAAATATGTTTTTTTCAGAAATTTCTATTTTTTTATATTCTCCTTGAAAATCCAAATTCCCTAAAATGTTGTACATAATTGTATTGTAGATTAATTCAGTACTTCCTAAATCCAATCCCAAGATTGCACGCAAATGTTGTTCAAATTGAGATGTTTTACTTGACTGTAATGTGTGGTGTCCAGAATTGTGAACTCTGGGTGCAATTTCATTAATTACTATTTCATTTTCTTGGGTTACAAACATTTCAATTCCAAATACTCCTGCACCTTTTAACACATTCATTGTATCACTGGCAATTTTTTCAGCCTTTTTTGATACCTCTTCAGATGTTCTTGCAGGAGCAATTGTTTCTCGTAAAATATTTCTTTCATGTATATTTTCGACTAATGGATATGTCTTAATTTCACCTTTAGTGTTTCTTGATGCAATTACTGAAACCTCCATTTTAAATGGAACAAATTTCTCTAACATCAATTTTTGTCCTTTAAAGTAATCATATGCTTTCTGTACTTCATCTTCAGAATCAATTTTGAAATTACCTTTTCCATCATATGCATCTCTTCTAGCTTTCAATAATGCCGGATATCCGTATTTTTTCAAACCTTCTTTTACTTCTTCAATATTTTCAACTTGGATAAATTCTGGGACTGGTATATTGTGATTTTGCAGAAATGTTTTTTGTAAAAATTTATCTTGAATTGTTTTTAGAGTTTCTGGAGAGGGGTTAATCTGAGCGTTATTTTCAACTGATTTTAAAACATCACTATCTCCAGATTCAATTTCATATGTGATTATATCGACTTGTTTTGATAAATTAACAATGGATTCTTTATCTTTGAAATCTGCTACTATTTGTTCAGCTCCGACTAGGGAAGCTGAGCAGTTTTCATTTGGATCTAAAACTATTACTTTTGAAATGTGTTCAGGCATCTTTTTAGCAGCTTCAGTAAGCATCATTCCAAGTTGACCTCCTCCTATAATGCCCAAAATTTTTGCCATATGATGAATTCATTAAAATGCACTAAAAATATCTAATGTAATATGTCTAAAATTATTAAAATTCTTTTAGGATCTGCCTTATTGGGGGTTGTTTTTCTAGTTCAATTGTTAGTTTTAGGAATTGAATTAAACCTGTAATCTAATTAGTATCGAAATGAATCTTTAGTCCCATCTGTTGGAGGAATTGATTTTATCCATTTTTTATAATCTTCTTGAGATGAATTATTTTCATCTGATCTTGCTTCTCTTACAATAAAGTCATTTGAATCTACAAAATTTTTACACTTTTCACATAACCACAATGTAATATTTTCTGGTTTTGCTAATTTGGGTAATCTTCTTTCATTACATTGTTTACAAAATAGAGGCAATACAGAATATTTTTAGGTCAATAATTTGAACTTAACATTTTTTTCTTCTAAAGATTTAATCAAAGATTCTGCTTGGTCTCTTCCTTGAGTTTCTAAATTAAGTGTCACAGATGCTGACCCTGCATTTACATCTGAACTTAATCTATCATGAACTACCTCTACAATATTGGCATTTGCCAATGTGATGATATCTACAATTTCTTTAAATGCCCCAGGTCTATCAGGCAATAATACTGATAATTTTAACAATCGGCTCATTGCAGCCAATCCTTTATCGACAATTTGTCCTAAAAGATACATATCCACATTTCCACCTGCTAATACTGCAACCACTTTTTTTCCAGGTGATGGCTTTTTTGATATTAAATATGCCAGGCCTACAGCACCAGCTGGTTCAACAACAAATTTCATTCTTTCCATTAATAGGAACATTGCTTTAGTAGCATTTTAACAGAAATACCATCAGCTATTGTTCTATCTCCTCCACAGAGTTTTCTGGTATTGTCTTTAACTGATTGATACATTGAAGGAAATGATTTGGATTGAACTCCAATTACTTTGACATTTGGATTTTTTTCTTTAATGGCAATTACAGTTCCAGCTGCAAGACCTCCTCCACCAATTGGCAAATAGATTTCTTCAACATCTGGCAAGTCTTCTAGTATTTCTAGTCCGATAACTCCTTGTGCAGCAATAATTTGTGGATCATCAAAAGCTTGTATTAGAGTGGCACCTGTTTTTTGAGAAATTTCTTTTGCCTTTGCATATGACTCATCATAATTCACTCCTTCTAAAATTACATTTGCTCCATATCCTCTTGTTGCAGCAACTTTTGCAGGTGATGCATTTTTTGGCATTACAATTGTACAAGAAATATTTTCTAACGATGAAGCTAATGCAACACCTTGTGCATGATTTCCTGCAGATGCTGCTACAACACCAAATTTCTTTTCTTCTTGAGAAAGTGATTTTATTTTATAATATGCGCCTCTGATTTTAAATGAACCAGTTTTTTGTCTAAATTCTGCTTTTAGATAAATGTCAGAATTAGTTAAATCGCTAAAAGTAGGAGAATGAATTAATGGAGTTTTCTTGATCTCATTTCCTCTTAATGAATTTGCCTTTAGTATTTCATCATATGTTGGATTCATGTGAGATGTTGCTCAATTTTTGAGGTATTTGAGTTAATCGATATGTTATTTTTTTTTAAATTTTTTTCATGCGTGATTTACAGTCTATTCAACTATGAACATGCCTAGATACATTTTGTCTGTATTGTCTAATTTTTTATTTTAAATTAATTTGCTCTTGCAATTGTTCCAATTTTTTTAAAATGTTGTCCTTGACTGTATTTGACATCTTCCTTGGGTCAAACAATCCTTCGCGATTATTATTTTTAATAAATTCAATATCTATTGTACATAAACATCCTTCCTCTCCTGACACTAATTTAGCATCATCAATTAATACTGAACTTGTTTGATATGTTTCAATTAACAAGGAATCTAATTCTTTAATTAATTCATTTTTCTTTTCTGTTAATTTTTTAAATTCTTGACTTGATTCTTTTTCTATTTCAGCATAGATTTTTTTACTAAATTCTTCATCCTCATAAAAAATTTCAAACAATTTTTGATGATCAAAATCTTTGTATCCCATTTCTTTTAATTTTTCTAAAACAAACTGATCACTATTGTTTGATAAATCCTCTTCTTGTTTTTTTGTCTTATCTATAATTTCTGCTAATTCTTTTTGACAATCAATTACTCTCTGTATTGGTTTGTAAAATAGCAAAACATGAAATTGTAATGATAAGTGACCTGATATCAAATAATTTCCTTCTGTAATTTCGAATTTTGTAAAGATTCTTCTTAAATCTTCATTATTTGTAATTGATACATTTTGTATGGACCATCCTTCTAATTTTTGAATAATATTTTCCAGATAATTTGTTACTTGACTTGGATCAAATGTTTTTTGTTCTGTAATCGTGGAATCTCCCATCATAGCTTTGGTATCAACAATTTTGGTTTTTTCTATAATTTTTGATAAAAAATCCTGTTGAATTTCTTCATTTTTTTTATTCAATAATTGAATAAATTCATCAGGTGATCTCGAACCTAGTCTCACATTTTTGATACAAAATTACTCTCCTTAAACCTTCATTTTGATTTCATCAAAAATAACTAGTTTTGGTACATATCAATAATGCTCAATAATATCTAAATACATTAAACAACCATTTCAGGCATGGAAAACTCCAAAATTACATGTTATCTTTGCAATTCTGTGATTATAGAGTACTATGATGATCATTATAGAGGCAATAGAGGTAAATGTGAGAAGTGTAAAATTGATTTTCCGTTGGAGTAATTGAATAAAATGACTGAAAATACTAAT
>LUMG01000398.1_pt2 | contig 10896 bp, 10 predicted proteins | sample 729691 | NCBI WGS metagenome assembly LUMG01 (sample SAMN03860269, study PRJNA289734) | marine metagenome | biome: seawater column; feature: ocean; material: water; isolation source: Red Sea water column Station 34 - depth 50m | place: Saudi Arabia: Red Sea | collected 2011-10-15 | depth 50 m
TGCAACTTCTGTCATTGCGTCTGCAAACAAGAAACCAACTCCAATAATGAGATCTTTTCCTTGATCAGCTAATAGCGATAGAAGCTCTGGTCTGTTCTCTCCACCTTCATTTGGCTCAAGATCAATTCCGTCAACTCCTAGCTCAGCGATTGCTCTTTCTAAACCGGCATATGCCATATCATTGAAAGACAAGTCTCCTCGTCCACCAATATCATAAACAACACCAACACTTGCGGTTGGACCAGCAGTAGTTGTTGGAGCAGCAGTAGTGGCTGGAGATTCTAATTCTTCAGCTGGCTCTTCTGCGACTTCAACTGTTTCTTCCGCGGTATCGGATCCTCCGCAAGCAGTAATTAATAAGGCAAATACCATAAAAAGTATTAGCCATTTTGACTTCATTCGAGTCACTTCTTACTCCTTGTTCAACTAGTTGAAGGTATATTAAATACCTATACGAGATTTATATTAGACAATAATTTTTGATGAAGAGGTCTAGTTGTAGAACTTTTTTAGTTCAATTTGACAAAACTATGATTCTGAATCGACAAAATCTACTGGGGGTTCGTCAGGTGCTTCAACAGGTTCAAATTCAAGCTTTTGATTTTCACTATCAAGGGAAACGACAATCGTTGATCCAGCCTTATATTTACCTATTAAAAGTTCTTCAGATAAAGGATCTTCTAAAAGACGCTGAATTGATCTTCTAAGCGGTCTGGCACCAAATTCTTTATCGTATCCTTCAGTTGCCAAATACTCTTTTGCTTCATCGGAAAGAACAACCTCTAAGTCAGAATTTTTTAATTGTTCATGAACTCTATCAAGCATTAAGTCAACTATCTCTTTTACTTCATCTAATGTAAGTTCGTGGAACACAATTGTTTCATCTATTCTATTTAAGAATTCTGGCTTGAAATATCTTTTCAACTCTTCTCTAACTTTAGATTTCATTTTTTCGTAATTATCAATCTCTGACAGGCTACTAAAACCAACGTTCTTAGCAATATCTTTCGTTCCAAGGTTAGAAGTCATGATGATAATTGTATTTTTGAAGTCAACAGTTCTTCCCTGAGCATCAGTTAAACGTCCATCTTCTAAAATTTGAAGAAGAGTATTAAATACGTCTGGATGCGCTTTTTCAACCTCATCAAGAAGTACTATGCTGAATGGTTTCCTACGAACTGCTTCTGTAAGTTGTCCACCTTCATCATAACCAACGTAACCTGGAGGAGAACCAATTAATCTACTAACAGTGTGTTTTTCCATATATTCAGACATGTCAATTTGAATTAATGAATCTTCATCTCCAAAAAGAAACTCTGCCAAAGCTTTTGCTGTTTCTGTTTTACCAACTCCGGAAGGTCCTAAGAATATAAATGATCCAGATGGTCGTTTCGGGTCTTTTAGACCTGATCTAGTTCTTCTAATTGCTTTAGAAACTGCTGAAATAGCTTCTTCCTGTCCAATAATTCTTTTATGTAATTCATTTTCCATTTCCAGCAATCTAGCTGTTTCTTCTTGTGTTAATCTGTGTACCGGAATACCAGTCCACTGAGCTAAGACTTCAGCTATTTCTTCTTCATCGATAACCATCTCTATTTCAGAAACTTCACTTGGGTTGCTACCAGAAACCTCGTCTAGAAGAAGTTTTTCTTGATCTCTAATTTGTGCTGCTTTCTCATAAAGTTGTGACTGTACAGCATCAATTTTTTGTTCTCTTAAGTTCTTAAGTTTGTCAGCTGCTTCTTGTTTTTCAGGCTCTAAAGGCTTTTTATAAACTCTCATTCGGCTACCAGCTTCATCAATTAAATCTATTGCTTTATCAGGTAAAAATCTATCTGAAATATACCTGTCTGCCATATTTACAGCTGAAGCTATAGCTTGGTCTGTAAATCGAACACCGTGGTGAACTTCATATCTGTCTTTCAGTCCATCAAGAATCTCAATTGCATCAGAGAGCTTAGGTTCATCAACTTGTACAGATTGAAATCTTCTTTCTAAAGCTGCATCTTTTTCAAAATGCTTTCTGAATTCTTCAAGTGTTGTTGCGCCAATAGTTTGTAGCTCTCCTCTAGCTAACATTGGTTTTAGTATTGATGCAGCATCAATTGCACCTTCTGCAGCTCCAGCACCAACAAGAGTGTGGATTTCATCAATAAAAAGTACGATGTCACCTCTAGTTTTTATTTCTTTTAAAACTTTTTTAAGTCTTTCTTCAAAATCTCCTCGATATCTAGAACCAGCTACTAAAGCAGATAGGTCTAAGGTATAAATTTGTTTTCCTTCAAGAGTTACAGGTACATCACCTGAAACAATTTTTTGTGCTAGTCCTTCAACAATTGCAGTTTTTCCAACTCCTGGCTCTCCAATCAAAACAGGATTGTTTTTTGTTCTACGTGAAAGGATTTGCATAACTCTTTCGATTTCAGTAGTACGTCCAATAACAGGATCGAGCTTTCCTTCTTTTGCCATTCTGGTTAAGTTTCTACCAAACTGATCTAAGATAGCAGAACCGGTACTTGATCCTGGTCTCTCTCTACCACCAGTTGATGCTGACTGCTGTTTTTTACTTTCACCTGATGAGGAAATTAATTTAATTACAGTTTGTCTTACCTGCGAAAGCTCTGCTCCAAGCTTTTTAAGTACCTGTGCAGCTACACCTTCACCTTCTCTAATAAGACCCAAAAGAATATGTTCTGTGCCTATATAGTTGTGGCCTAATTGTAAAGCTTCTCTCAATGAAAGTTCTAAAACTTTTTTTGCGCGAGGTGTAAATGGAATATGTCCACTCGGAGACTGTTGCCCTTCTCCTATAATTTCTACGACCTCAGACCTGACACTATCGATATTAATATTTAGTTCTTCTAGAGCTTTTGCAGCATGTCCTTCTCCTTCTTGAATTAAGCCAAGAAGGATGTGCTCGGTACCAATATAATTGTGATTTAATCTTCTTGCTTCTTCTTGGGCAAGAACAACTACTCTTCTGGCACGATCTGTAAATCTTTCAAACATGTTCTCATATTAATAACTATCCGTTTATACACTTAAATGAAAATTACAAGTATTTATACATTTCACGTATTCTTTAACTATGGAAAGTAAAGAAATACAAAAAATCATTCCATTTGACGATTTGTGGGAAAATTTGGACAAACTAGAAGAACGGCTAATTGATGTTTCTAGTTCAAACGATGAATACCTATCTTCAATCTCACAATACTTAATAAAAGCTGGTGGAAAAAGATTTAGACCCATAATTTCACTTCTTTCGGGAAAATTTGGAGACGAAAAAAACTATATTAACAAAATTATAGATGCAGGTGTTGCAGTTGAGTTGATTCATATTGGAAGCCTTTATCATGATGACGTAATGGACAATGCTACAACACGAAGGGGTGTTGAAAGCTCAAATTCAAAATGGAATTCTAATTTATCTATATTGGCTGGAGACTATCTCTTAGCAAGATCATCTGAGTTAGCTGCCGAAAATTTAGGACTAGAGTCTGTGAAATTACTAGCTTCAACTTATGCAGAATTAGTAGAAGGACAAACTAAAGAATTAAATCTTTCATTTAACTTAGATCATGGCGTTGAGGACTACCTAAAAGTTATCGAAGGCAAAACAGCTAGTTTAATAAGAACAAGTGCAAGACTTGGTGCAATTGCAAGTAATGCAGATACAGAAATTATTGATGCTTTAAGTGAATGGGGTTGGAACTGTGGAATTATATTTCAAATATCTGACGATATTTTAGATTTAACTTCAGATGAGAAAACTCTAGGAAAACCATCTGGAAATGATATCTTGGAAGGAACCTATACTCTTCCAGTCTTGATTGCATTAGAAATGAATCGTGGAAAATATGAAGATATTTTAAAATCAATTCAAAACGAGGAAGTTGAAATTAATTCGGTAATTAATGAATTTACAACTGATGAAATAATTAGTAACTCTAAAGATATAATTAATGACTACTTTAGTAAAAGTATTGAGTCAATATTTGAACTAAAAAACCATTCGTTATTTCCAGTTTTAGAGAATATAAACAATTATTTAATTAATAGAACGAATTAATTCTCTGGTTTTAAATGAGGAAAAGCAATTACCTCTCTTATTGAATCATTGTTTGTAATCATCATTACAAACCTATCTACACCAAAGCCTAATCCTCCAGTAGGAGGAAGTCCGAACTCTAAAGCTTCAATGTAATCACTATCTTCAACATGAGCTTCTTCATCGCCTTCAGCTTTTTTTTCTGCTTGGCTTTTCAATCTGTTTTCTTGGTCAACAGGATCAATCAATTCTGAAAATCCATTTGCTAATTCACTACCAAATGCAAAAAGTTCGAATCTCTCAGTGATCCCCTCTTTCTCATCACTTTCTCTAGCAAAAGGAGATACTTCTTTGGGATAATCAGTAACAAACACTGGGTCTACAATATCATGCTCAATATAATTTTCAAAAATGTCAAAAACAAGCTCTCCAACTGTGGTTGATTCAGATTCAATTTGATATTTTGACTCTAATAATGCCTTAACCTCATCAAGGTTTGAATCATGTGATACGTTTATTTCAAACTTATCATTAACCAATTCAAACATACTTTTTCTATCCCAAGGAAAACTAAAATCAGCAACTTTTTCATTGAATTCAATGCTTTTATCTACTTTTAAATTTTCAAGTACATATTGGCACATATTTTCAACCATATCCATGACTCCATTGACGTCTGTATATGCTTCATAACTTTCCATCATCGTGAATTCTGGTGAATGTGTTTGGTCAACTCCTTCATTTCGAAATACTTTTCCAAGCTCAAATACTTTTTCAAAACCTCCAATTATTAATCTCTTGAGATAAAGTTCAGGAGCAATTCGTAAATACATATCTATATTCTTTAAAATATTAAATCTTGTTGAAATTGTATTCTTTGCATCTTCATTTACTACAAAGTCAAGATATCTTTGTCTAAATCTAGTTTCTTTGTCTTTAAGTCCATGCCATTTCTCAGGAAAATTTCTTAATGATTTTGTAAGTAATGAAAGATTACTTATGTATATTGATAGTTCTCCTTTTTTGGTTTTCATTATTATTCCAGAAACTCCAACAATATCTCCTACATCAAGATTTTGAAGATAATCAATTAGCTCTTCTGAAATGTCTTTGTCTGAATAAACTAACTGAATTTTTCCAGTTTCATCTTTAAGATCAATAAATGTTAATTTTCCAAAGGATCTAATGCTTAAAATTCTTCCCCTTACTGAAGCATTTATATCTGTCTTAAAACCATTTTCTATATCTTTATGTTCTCTGTGTAGGAAATCTATAGGAGTAGAATTTTTAAAACTTGTTTGGAATGACTCAAGTTTACTATCTTTTATTTTTTGCTCTTTTTCTTTTCTTAAAGAGTAAATTTCATTCTCTGATTTAGATAAGTCACTCACAACTACAGCTTAATTATTTAATTTAAATATTTCTTCAAGACCAACTAATGTTAGGTTTTCTATATATTCAACATTAACATTCAGAATCGGTTGTACCACTTTACTTAATCCACCAGTTAAGATAATTTTTGGTTCAATATCTATTTCTAATATTATCTTTTCGACCATTGAATCAATCATTGAAGCATGCCCCATAATTAATCCGCTTTGTATAGCTTCGTATGTGTTTTTTCCAATAACTTTGTTTGGAGTATCAAGTTCGACCGATTTTAGTGATGCTGTTTTTAAAGTTAATGCATCAAGACTTATTTTGATTCCAGGAGCTATAGATCCTCCAAGATATTCCTTATTTTTACTGACTACATCAAAAGTTGTAGCTGTACCAAGATCAATTACCACAGTATCAGTTTCAGTTATGAGATATCCTGCTACTGAATTAGCAATCCTATCTGGACCAAGTTCTTTTGGGTTGTCGATATTAACTTTTAATCCAGTCTTAATTCCAGGACCAACAATAACTGGTTCTAAATTTAAATATTTACGAATAGCTTCACTAAAGCTATTCGTAGCCTGTGGGACAACAGAGCAAATGATAGCGCCTTCAATATCTTTCTTAACTTCACTTTTAATTTGAAAAGTTGAATTAAAAAGAGCTAATAATTCGTCTGGTGTATTTGTGTCTCTCGTTGTAAATCTGTAGGAATCCCAATTATCTTTACTTCCTATCCCTACTGTGGTTTCTGTATTGCCAATATCTACAGCAATTATGTTCCTCATTGTATTACCTCCATATTGTCAATTAATCGAATTCCTTCTACATAAGCAGCAGTAATTAACAATAATTTCTTCTGATTTTTATCTGGTGTTTCAAAATATTTTGGGTCTACAAAATTTAAATAATCATACTCAATATCATTTTCATTGAATAATTCTTTGCCAAAAGCTTCAGCTTGTTGAATGTCTTGATTTTGAAAGAAGTGTTCTTTTGTATTCTTGAGAATTTGAAAAATATTCCTAGCGATATTAATACCGCTTTTAGATAGTAAACGATTTCTACTACTCATAGCTAATCCATATTCATCTCTAATTATTTCTGCTTCTATTATTTTTAAATTATTGCTTTTATTAGCAAAAAATTCTTTAACTAGATAAAGTTGTTGAGCGTCTTTTTTTCCAAAAACTGCTGATGTTGGGTTTACTAATTCAAACAACCTGTTGACAACAGTTAAGACCCCATCAAAATGACCTGGCCTGTGAGCGCCTTCAAACAAACTTCCTTTTTCTCCAGATTTTATTCCATCTAGTTCTACAAAATCTTTTGGGTAAATGTAATTTTCATCTGGTACGAATATATAATCAACTTCCTCTTTTCTTAAGAGTTCTATATCTTTATCAAGGTCAATCGGATAATTATCGTAATCACTTTCATCATTAAATTGCCTTTTATTAACAAAGATCGAAACAATTGTTTTGCCATTTGTAGACTGCTTTCCAAGTTTAACTAATGACAAATGTCCTTTATGCAATGCTCCCATTGTTGGAATAAAACATTTCTCTTCAAGAAATATTTTTTTATCGATTTCATTTATTATTCTTGTCATATCGTGCCCTAAATATGGTGCCCGTACTTACAAATTTATATTACCTACTCTTTTAACTTTTTGACCATTAATTTTATATTCAGATTTATTCAACTCTAGCTCTAAAACTTCATATAAAGGCTCTATTACAAATAATCTATTTTTCCAGTCATAATGTGGAATAGTCAGGTTATCTTGATTAACTTCGTAATTGTTAAAAAATATGATGTCTATGTCAATTAATCTAGGTCCATATCTAAATGTGGATTCTCTCCCCATATCATTTTCTATTATCTTTATGCTTTCCAGCAATTGGTCTGGAGACCCTTTGTAATCAACTTCCAAAATCATATTTAAAAAACTATTTTGGTTTTCAAAAAGTAATGGTTCTGTTTCATAAATAGAAGACGATTTAACAATTTTCATTTTTTTAGAAAGTTTCACTATTGCTTTAGTAAGGTTGTCAGCTCTATCTCCGATATTTGAACCTAAAGAAAGATAAATACTATTTAAATTTTTCACTGTAAGTAACTGATAAATTATTTGTTTTTTCTTTCAAAATAGTATCTGGTTTATGAACTGTCACAATGATTTCAAATATTTTTACATTACTTTCGGAATTATATTTTTTATAAATTTCTTGGGTAATTTTTTTTGATAATGTCTCGATGAGGTTAAAGCTTTCAGTTTTGACAATTCCAATTACATCATCCACTACGTTTTCATAGTTAATTGTGTCATATATTTCATCACCTTGAAAAGTATCTATAGTAATTTTTACATCTACAAGGAATTTTTGATCACTTGACTTTTCAATTTCGTAGATTCCGTGTTTTCCTGATGTTTTGATCCCAAGAATATTTATGTCATATGACATTTTTTAAGTATTTGGAATAAGGGCAATAGCCTTTGGAGATAGTGGCTTCTCTAATATCTTTTCTAATATTGTTCTAGCTAAAATTGGATCGTCTAAAAGTTCAGAATAAATTAAATATCCAGCAAGTATACCTGGCACCTCTTCATCTAAGTACTCTCTGTGTATTAGAAGCTTTCTTTCTTTGTCTGATAGTGCTTCTTTTATTGCCTCAAATATTATATTTAACGACTCCTTTGGGACATCATCTGCAAGAGGATAGTGGTAAGTCCTGAATCCTACCTCTTGATAGTTCTTTAAATTGAAATCTGAGTCTAACAAAGAGAAAATTGCATTTATTCCTTGACTCTTAATCCACTGGATTTCTTCTTCTCTTCTAATTTTCCTTGGTGTTAATCCACCACCACCAATACATTCAGAAACTGCTAGTTTTCCTTCAATAATCCAGTTAAAGTCATTTGGTTTTAAACCAGCCATATTTCCTTTCTGTAAACACAATAATAGCTTACACTAATTACTAATTTGTTAGATGCATTCTCACTAGTGAAACCCCAGAATCAACGCAGTGTTTAAATAAATCAGAATTTGACATTGGAATATTTTTAATAAATTTCTTTTTTGAATACCCGACAATCAAGGGAAAGTTGTCTTTAAGTTCTTTGATATTAAGCAATAAATCAACAGAGTCAGATAAATTTTTACCAAACCCTAAACCTGGATCAATTGCGATTTGTTCTTCCCTAACTCCCAAACTTATTAGTGATTTTATTTTTGAATTTAGGTGTTCCTTTACTTCCTTCACGACATCTTTATAAATCATTTTATGATGCAAAGATTCTGATTTAGGATGTCTATGAACTAAGATGATTTTTGATTTTGAATCAACGGCTAATCGAATCATTTCTTCTTTCATGAAGCCACTTACATCATTGATTATTTCAAAGTTATTTTCAACTGCATGTTTTGTAACAATTGGATTAAATGAATCAATTGAAAATGAAAATTTATTTTGATTTATATTTATAAAATAATTTAACCTTTTAATCTCCTCTTCAGTTGTGACACTATCAAATCCTGGTTTTGTTGAAGCACAACCAACATCAATAAAATTGATATTTTTTTGTTTTGCTGAATTCAATAACTTATTTAATTTAGCGTCCTTATTAAATACACCATCACCTGAAAATGAATCATTAGATAAATTTATAATTCCTAATATTTTTGAATTATCTAAAGATAATGCACGATTCCAATTGGACAATTTCTAAAAATTTAATATGGCTTCATTACGAAGCGTGTGGTCGATTTCGTAGATTCCAGTACTGTAAGTTGTTTCAAATTCAGTTTGGGAATTTTCAATATTTAACAAACTTGAACACATGTGATTTGCACTTATTTTTACCATTACTCCTTTAGGATCAAGTGCATTTTGGATTTCAATTGCTATATTTTTTGTTAGAGTTTCCTGCAAAGTTAAATTATTTGAAAGTATATTTACGAGTTCACTAAATTTAGAAACTCCCGCTATTTTGCTATTTGGATAAACAGCTATATTGACCAAGCCTGTAAAAGGAAGTAAGTGATGCTCACATAAGCTAACAAAATTTATTCCTTTTAAGTAGATAGGTTGATTATGTTCTACGTTGTCAAGATTAGTTAAAATTTCAGATGGTAAGTGTGATTTGTGTAATTTTAACTCTATTTGCTCAAGAAACTTTTTGGAAAGTTTCATTATTTCCTCTTCTGATTTGTCAGTCTTTGTTTTTAAAAATTCGAAAAGAGCAATCTCAATATTGCTCTTAGTTTCATTTATAGAACTCATTAAGCAAGCCTTAGGCTTTTTCCAGAACCGGTTATTTTAACTTTTGCAATAGTTTTAAAAATATCTGCTACTTCGTCTTTGTTTAATGTCTCTTTTTCCATTAACTGTTTGACCATTGCATCCATTTGTTTCTTAAATTTCTTCAGAATCTTTCCAGCAATTACATGTGCATCGTTTAACAAATTTCTTACTTCGTCGTCAATAGAAGAAGCTATTTCATCGGAGTAATCTTGTTGTCTTCCGTAATCTCTTCCTAGAAATACTTCATTAGATCCTTTTCCGTAAAGCATTGGCCCTAGCTTTTCACTCATCCCAAATTCCATAACCATTCTTCTTGCAATGTCTGTAGCTTTTTCTATGTCGTTTGAAGCACCTGTTGTAGGATCAGCAAAAATTAATTCTTCTGCCACTCGACCTCCCATCAACATTGCAAGCCTATCTTTAAGCTCAGCTTTGGATGAAAGATACTTTTCACTATCAGGAAGTGCTTGAGTATAACCTAAAGCTCGACCACGGGGAATAATGGTAACTTTGTGGATAGGATCAGCATTAGGAAGAGCCCATCCAACTAAGGCATGGCCTGTTTCATGATAAGCGATAATTAATTTTTCTTCTTCGGTCATTACTTGGCTTTTCTTTTCTGGACCAGCCATGACCCTATCTATGGAATTTTCAATATCTGCAATACCAATGGTTTTTTTATTTTTTCTTGCTGCTAATAAAGCTGCTTCATTTAATAAATTTGCTAGATCGGCTCCAGTAAAACCGGGTGTTTGTTTTGCTAATGTTTCAAAATTGACATTTTTTGCTAATGGCTTATCTTTTGCATGAACTTTAAGTATTTGTGTTCTTCCAGATAAATCTGGCCTACCAACAATGACTTGTCTATCAAATCTACCGGGCCTTAGAAGTGCAGGGTCTAAAACATCTGGTCTATTAGTCGCAGCCATAAGGATTACGCCCTGATTTGCTTCAAACCCATCCATCTCAACTAAAAGTTGGTTTAATGTTTGCTCCCGCTCATCATGACCTCCGCCTAAACCAGCCCCTCTCATTCTTCCAACTGCGTCAATTTCATCGATAAAAATTATTGCTGGAGATGCTTCTTTAGCTTTTTTAAATAGATCTCTAACTCTTCTTGCTCCAACTCCGACAAACATTTCGACAAAATCTGATCC
>LUMG01000148.1_pt1 | contig 10875 bp, 11 predicted proteins | sample 729691 | NCBI WGS metagenome assembly LUMG01 (sample SAMN03860269, study PRJNA289734) | marine metagenome | biome: seawater column; feature: ocean; material: water; isolation source: Red Sea water column Station 34 - depth 50m | place: Saudi Arabia: Red Sea | collected 2011-10-15 | depth 50 m
GAATTGGAATTAATGAAATTAAAACAATCAAAGTATCAAATATATTCCATCCACTTTTAAAAAAATCTAACTTTTTTGGCTCACCTGCAAAACGAATTATAATTTCAATTACAAAAAATATAGTAATTGAATAATCTAAATAATTAATTGCCAGCTTGGTTAACTCACTTAAATCGTAAGTGTTAACCCCAATTGTGATTGCATTTAATATAATAATTGAAATAACAACAAACTGAAAAATTCTGCTTTCTTTAAGATTATATAAAAATTTATTCATTTAATTTAAAATATTAATAATACTTTTTTTAATAGTTTCACTTACTTTAATTGTTCCTTCTTTATTTGGATGAATTCCATCTTGCTGATTTAAGCTTGGGTTTAATGCTACACCTTCAAGAAGAAATGGGATTAATGCTAAATTATATTTTTTTGATAACTTTGGATAAATAGCATCAAACTCTTTTTTATATTTTTCCCCATGAGTATCTGGCGCTACCATTCCAGCTAAAATAATTTTAATTTTTTTATTCTGAGCAACTTTTATTATTTGTTCTAAATTTCTTTCTGTTTCCTCTGGTTGAATTCCTCTAAGCATATCATTAGCTCCTAATCCTAAAATAATTAAATCAATACCTGGCTCTGATAAACTCCAATCAGCTCTATTTAATCCTCCTGATGACGTGCTACCAGAGACACTTCCATTAATGACTTTAATATTTAACCCAGCTTGCTTAAGATTATTTTCTAAAACTATTGATAAATGATGTTCTTTAGGTAATCCATAACCAGCCATCAAACTATCACCGAATAAAACTACCTTTTCTATTGCACTTGCGTTTATGTGCACTAGAAAGAATATCAAAATTTTAATAAATATAGTTTTATTCATGAGTGCTCTTCTTAAATTAAAAAAAATAAATCTCAAATACCAAACTGGTAAAGATAGTATCAGTGTTTTAAAGAATATTGATTTAAATATTAAGAAAAAAGAAACTGTTTCAGTAGTTGGAGAAAGTGGCTCAGGTAAAACAAGTTTAATAATGTTAATTGGAGGCTTAGAAAAACCAACCTCTGGTAAAATAATTTTTAATGATCAAGAAATAACAGGCCTTAGTGAAGATGAAGTGTCGGAGATAAGAAAGAAAAATATTGGAATAATATTTCAGTCGTTTTATTTAATTCCTAATTACACAGCAGTTGAAAATGTTGCTTTAACTCTTGAACTTAATAATTTTAAAAATCCAGAAAAAGAAGCAAAAATTTTATTAGATCGTTTTGGTTTGAAACATCGTTTTAATAATTTACCAAGTCAATTATCAGGTGGTGAACAGCAACGGGTTGCTATCGCTAGAGCAATTGCGATGAAACCAGAACTAATCTTAGCAGATGAACCAACAGGAAACTTAGATACTGAAAATTCTATCATGATTGCAAATATTTTATTTAAATATGTAAAAGAAGAAGGTTCGTCTTTAATCATGGTAACTCATGATCCTAAACTTGCTGACAAAGCTAAAAGAAAAATAAAAATTAAAGATGGAAAAATTAAATAATCCTTCAGAATTTAGTTTAATTTTTAAATATGCTTTAAAAGACTTAAGCAGAAATTATCATAAAATTTCTAGTATCATTGTTACGCTATTTATAAGTCTTTTTATCTTAAGTGCTATTTTCACAATTGAAGATAGTCTTAAAAAAGAACTTAATGATAATGCCAAAGCACTTTTAGGTGGAGATTTAGAAATTGATTACAATCGTAATCAGGGAAATTTAGATCTAGTTAACAAAGTAAAAGAGTTTGCAACTGTTTCTCAAATGATTGAGTTCAGTACTATGCTTTCAACTACTGGCAGAGAAAAAAATAAATCATTATTTACTAGAATTAAAACTGTGGATGAAAAATATCCTTTATATGGAAATGTTGTTTATGAACCAATGGGTGCTTATGAAAGAATGCAAAAAGAACCTAATACTATCCTGATCAATGAAAGTTTATCAAAAACCCTAAATATTAAAATTAACGAAATAGTAAAAGTTCAAGATCAAAATTTTACAGTAATTGGAATTATTAAATCAGTACCAGATGTAAGTGGATTTGTTGCATTTGGCGATTGGGCTTTAGCAGGAAAACAAACTTTAGAAATTTTAAAACTAAACGGAATTGGAAGCTTTTTAAACTATGAATATAAAGTAAAGTTTAATGACAATGATAAGCCTGAAGAAATTGAGAAACGAATTGAAGAAATATTTAAAGAAGATCAAAAAGTTAAACTTAGATATCCTGAAAATTCTGCAAGTGGTATAAAGAGAATTATTAATAATTTTTCTCAATTTTTATCTCTCGTATCTATCAGTGCAATGTTGATAGCAGGTATTGGAATAGCAAATACTTTGCTTTCTTTTATTAATCAAAACAATATGTCGATAGCTGTACGAAAAGCAGTTGGCTTTTATTCAGGTAATATTAAAACTCTATATTATCTGCAGTTATTTATACTTTTATTTATTATCACTGTTGTTGCTTATGGATCGAGTTTTTTAATTGTACCAATAGCAGATAAATATTTATCTGATGGATTAGGATTGAATGTTTATCCAGTGTTTTCTTTGCTAAATTTTTTAAAAATATTTTTAGTGGGATTATTGGTTCTAGTAATTTTTTCTATCCCAACAATCAGTTCTATTGATCAAGTAAAAGCGTCTAATTTATTTAGAAACGTATTTCAAAATCTTCAATTTTATTATTCTAAAAGATCAGTTGTTCTTAGCTTTGTTTTATTATCTATCTTAATTTTATTATTCACAGTTGGATCTGAACAGCCTTCTTATAGCTTGGGCTACTTTGCTGCTTTTTTTGTGTGTTTAATTGTATTTTTCTTACTTTCAAAATTAATCATTTTTTTCCTAAAAAAATTCAAATCTAGTTCAATAATTTCTTTAAAAGTTTCAATTAAAAATATTACCCAAACAAAAAGTATAACTCCCATTACAGTTATGTCTCTTGGCTTAGGGGTTACTTTGTTATTAACATTAGCTTTAGTTGGTACAAATTTTCAAAGAGAAATTGCTAAATCTATTCCTGATATTGCACCTGATTATTTCTTCGTCGGTATTCAAAAAGGAGAAAGAGAGAAATTTGAGCAAGGTATTTTAAATATGGATCCAAATGCATCTATTGAAATTGTGCCAATGGTATCCTCTGGAATTGTAAAAATTAATGGTGTGGATCCTAACACTTATATTAAACCAGATAATGATAGTTACTGGGTAATTGGTAGCGAACGAAGATCTTCATGGGTGGAAAATATACCTGAAGATAATCCAATTTTAGAAGGTAAATGGTGGGATTTATCAAACCCAGATCAACTTCAAATATCTTTAGATGCAAAAGTTGCTAAAGATTTAAATATCCAGTTAGGTGATATTTTTACTTTAAATGTTTATGGACGAGAAATTGAAGGAGAGGTCATTAATTTTAGAGAAGTAGATTATCGAGATTTAAGCATCAATTTTGCAATGTTATTTAATCCTCAATTTGCAAAAAACATACCTCATGAATATTTAGCTACTGCAAAATTTAATTCAAATAAATTTGATGAAACTGAAATGCTTGAAATCATGCCAAGTTTATCAATGATAAAAATTGCAGATTATTTATCTAAAGTTACAGCTGTTTTAAATAAAGTATTTATTGCAGTTACTTTAATTTCAGCAGTTACTATTGTTATAGGGTTAATCGTAATTTCGAGCGCAATTATGGTTCAAGGAAAAGTTAAAGAATATCAAAATTTAGTCTTTAAAATTTTGGGTTTTTCAAAAAAACAAATAGTTTTTTCATCGCTAATTGAATTCATCATTATTTTTAAATCTGTAATTTTAATTGCAATATTCTTTGCAGTGATTGGTTCAAAATTTATTATGGAAAATATTTTTGAGCTAGTGTGGATGTTTGACTTTAAAGTTTTAATTTATTTAGGATTTTCAATTGGCTTTGTTACTTTAATTTTAATATTGCTAACAAACTTAAAATATCTAAATCCTAAAGTTTATCCTCTAATAAGAAATCAATAATTAGAATTTAGTAATTTTACTATCCAAAGAAATTAAATTTAATTCTACTTTCAATTTTGGAAATCTTTTTTTTATTTGTTTTTTAATTTTTGAGAACGAATCTTTATAAATTTTTTTTTCATTTGCTGGGCTAAATTCTTTTTTTCCATTTGCAATTTTGGCAGCACCACAATCTTTATGATTAATGACAATTAATTTTTCTATTTTATGTAATTGAATAGAAGTTCCTAAATTATCATAAAACGTTTTATGCCATTTTTTGAATTTATTATGTGTAACCCCAACAGCTGCACCTGCGATTGTAAAAGCACTGTATTTTCCTGTTAATTTTTTTTTCTTTAAATGATTATGAACTAAATGTTGAAATCTTGGATCCATGCAAGATAACACCATTGCTTTAAATTTTGATTTCATCAATTTAATTCAACTTTAAACATAGCCTCGTTTCTTCTATTCATTGGAAGGGTAAATGGGCTATCATAGGTTGCTCTAATAGGTGGGCTTATAATTGATATATTATTTTTTTGTAACTCTTTTTCTAAAATTTCTTTATGCTTAAGAAAATTTCCATCTGAAGCTCGTCCAGAATATCTCAGCACCGCGTAGTATCCTCCTTCAATATTAACTATTTTAACGTCTTCTCTGCTTGGATTTGGTGCATTTTCTGAGTTAAATTTAGATGGTAAATAAAATTGCATACTCATATTTCCATTTTTCTCAACTTGAGTAACTGGAGTTGTCATTTTAATTTTCTCTTGGGTATCGTTTCTGCCTGAAATGTAATTAAACAATTTTCTAAAATTACTATCTATTCCAGATGTCATTGTTTCCACCGCTAAACGATCAGAATATTTTCTAATCTCATAAACCTCATTTTTAGAGATAACTTCATAATTTGCTTCTTCGTAAGCCATAACTGCAGAATAAGGTAAAATAAATAAAGTACAAAATACTATAAAATAAAGTTTAATAATTTTCATTGTTACATAACTTTATATTCAAAATTTTGTGTAGTTTCATTAATTTGAATTAATTTAGCACCATTTCTCTCATGAAAATGAGTTGCCATTTCTGTTAAAGGTGAAAGGGTTACCAATCTATTTAAATGATTAGATTTTTTAATTTTTTTGAATACTTCTTTTACTATTAATTTTCCTCCACCCTTTTTTTTAGACCATACAGTGTAAGCAATTGCTATTTGACCACCAGCCTGATCTCTCATTGCTGTTTGTAGAAATGCATCAGTGCTTAATTTTTCTAACTCTTCAACACTTTTTGGAATTTCATTTGTATAAGCAAAACACATTACAGCATGAATTTCTCCTTTATATTCAACTCCAAAAATTTTTCTTCCATATCCTGTTCTAAACTTATTATCTAATTCTGGCCTTACAGGATCTTCATCTGTATTACATTCTTTAAGTTCAACGAGTTTTGCACCTTTAACCCAACCAAAAAAGTTATCGATATTTTTACTTAAGACTTGTCTATTTTTTCTTAATCTAGCTTTAATTCTTGGATTAAATTTTTTTTTCATAATTTAAATAAATTTAAACATTTATTTAAAATTTAGTATGTGTAAAAAAATCATATTAGATAATCATATAAAAGCTTTGTGCTTGATACTAAAATTAGAGCATATATAAAATTATAAAATAATTTTTCTTCAATAATTTTAAGTAATTTATATCCAATCAATATTCCTAATAAAGCAACTGGAAATAATATTGCTGACTGTTTAAAAGATTCTAAATTTGTCATAGACAAATTAATATACAAAGGAAGTTTAATTAAATTCACAAAAGTGAAAAAAAATATTCTTGTTCCAACATAGATTTCTTTTTTCATTCTAAGTGGAAGTAAGTAAAGACTGGTTGGAGTTCCTCCAGCATGGACACAAAAACTTGTAAAACCTGCAACCACTGAACATGTTCCACCTTTTAAAAAATTTTTCTCTGATTTTTTTTCTTTGTCTTTTTTAAAAAAGAAATAATGACCTGCAAATAAGAAGCCCATTACTCCAATTATAAATTTTAACAAATCTTCTGAAAAATATGAAAAAGTTAAAGATCCAATAATTATACCAATAGCTGCAAATGGAACCATTAATTTCAAAGTTCCTAAATCAAATTCTTTTCTATATTTATAAACAGCAATAAAATCTGAAAAAATTAGAATTGGTAAAATAATTCCTAAAGCTTGATTTAGCGGCATCACTATTGTCATTAACGGAACAGAAATTAAAGTCATGGATCCACCTAGGCCTGATTTTGCAATTCCGTATAAAATTATGGCTGGAACAACTGTAAAAAAAAATAATAAGTTTATTTCCATTTATTTAATGATTTTAATAATTTCGATCCTAAAGGGCTAATTGGTTCCTGAAGTATTATTTCTTTTCCAGTTTTTTGTTTTACTAATTGTAATAGTTTAGTTGCTAACCCTTGTTTTCTAAAAATTGGATTAACAAAAATATACTCTACCTCACCTTTTTCATTAAATCTAACAAAGCCTATTGTTGTATTTTCATTTTTAAAGGTAAAAACTCCCTCAGTTTCCTCAATTTTAAAATTTGAAACTTCCAGACTGTGCATCAATCTTAGTAATTTAGGAGTAAAAGGATAACTGCTATTGCAGCAATAATGGAGCTAACAACAATATAATTAAGCTTAATATTGAATTTTTTTTCTACGAACTCAGTAATTTTTTCCCAGAATAATACTATTAAAAAAATAATTATAGCTGGCAGTATATATTTAATCATAATTAAGCTTTGTCATCGCTGACATAAACCGAAACACCTCTTGTATTTAAATCAACATCAAATTTTTTATGTAATGGTGGGAATGCTCTTTGTGAACAATCTAATCTGTCACAGGTTCTGCAAGAAACTCCAATTGGAATTTCAGTAGATTTATCATTTATATTTACGTTTTCAGTATAAACAAAATCTTTTGCATATTTTGCATCACAACCAAGTCCTATAGATAAAACACTTTTGGCTTGACCAAATCGTCCAATACCTTTTTCAACAGTTCTTGCAATACAAACGTATTTTTCACCATTATTCATTTTACTTACAGCTGCTTGAATAACCCCTGGTCTAGTAAAAGCAGAATAAACATTCCATCGTGGACAAGCACCACCATATCTTGGGATATCTATACCTGATAAAGAAAATCTTTTAGAAATATTACCTGCCATATCAACTCTTAAAAAATGAAAAGGAATTCCAGGAAGTTTTGGGTCTTGAAGACAAGTTACTCTGTGAGCCACTTGTTCAAAAGATGTTGCAAAAGTATTTTGAAGTAACTCTAAATCATATTTTAGCTTTTTACACTCAGAATGAAATAATTTATAAGGCATTAAAATAGCTGCTCCACAATAATTTAGTAAAGCAACTTTAGTTAACTTTTTTGACTCCTCAGATGGAAAACTAAATTTAGAAAGATAGTCATCAATTTCTTTATTTGCACCTTCTTGTGCTATTTGTGCAGCTGCATGTAATTTTTTTGTTTCTAGTGAACTGTAATCACTAAGCAATAACTCTTTTTTATTTTTATTATAAATTTTTGAAAATGGTTTGCTTTCATCAGGAATAACATCTTTTACAGTAATTGAATATTCTGAATATAGATATTCACATAAAGCAATGTATCTTGTACGATTATTTTTTTGAATTTTATCAAATACTTTATTGGCAAATTCTTCTAACTTAGGAAAGTAATTTTTATTTTCTTGTAAAAAGTCTGAAATAACTTCTCCTGGAAAAGAATTTTTTCTATTATCAACAATTTTACCAGAAATTTTTTCTATCTTATTAATTAGCTCGTGATCTTTTTTTTTTAAAATATCTCCAAGTCTTACAATTGCTTTTCCAATTTTTGGATTGGTACTAACTAAATCTTTTACTTCAGGTCCTAAAATATCTAAATCCTCAAATAAACTATCATCTAAAATTTCAGAGATTGTATTTTGAAGATTAATATCTGTTTTTGAAGTAAGATCTGATAACTGAATATTTAATCTTTCACATAAGTTTAATAGTAGATCACCATCAATTTTTCTTTTTCCACTTTCAATAAGATTTAAATAACTTGGTGAAATGTTTAAATCTTCTGCTAATTTGTTTGCTTGAAGACCAAGCTGTCTTCTAAAAGACTTGATTTTAGGCCCTATTTTTAAATCTATTTGACTCATATTTACTATTTGTAAATTTTGTAAATTTATTTTTACAATATTTTTTCCCTATTTACAAAGCTTTTTAACGTTTTTTATAGATTTTGTAAATTCTGTAAAATATATAATTTACATGGATAAAAATTTAAAAAACACAGAAAATGAAGCTCAAATCATCAAAAAAGAGGACTTAGATCAGCACAACAGTAGAGGAATCTATATGAGAGATGATCATTGTGATTGGGGTTCAAGTGGAATGAGTGAGCTAATCAAAGCCTTAGACGATAGCAACTAATTCATTCTTCTTATTCAATTTTCTAAATTAAAACACAAAGGAAACTAAAAAATGAGTGCAGAAAAAATCTCATACGACTTAAAAAGATTTGCTGGAATAAAAAGAGACTATACTGAGGAAGAAGTTGAAAGATTAAGAGGCTCAATTAAAATTGAATATTCTTTGTGTAAAAACCAATCTCAAAAACTTTGGAAATTATTAAATTCTGAGCCATACGTGAACACACTTGGTTCTTTGTCAGGTAATCAAGCCGTACAACATGCAAAAGCTGGTTTAAAAGCAATTTATTTAAGTGGATGGCAAGTTGCTGCTGATGCAAATACAGCTGGTGAAATGTATCCAGATCAATCTTTATATCCTTATGACAGTGCACCAAAATTAGTTGAGTCTATGAATAATTCTTTAATCAGAGCTGATCAAATTCAACATATGGAAATGCAAGACGGTGATATGAAAAAAGAAGATAGAACAGATTACATGTTGCCTATTATTGCTGATGGTGAAGCTGGATTTGGTGGTCCATTAAATGTGTTTGAATTAACTAAAAAATTTATAAGAGCAGGTGCTGCAGGTGTACACTTTGAAGACCAACTAGCTAGTGAAAAAAAATGTGGTCACATGGGTGGTAAAGTTTTAGTTCCAACAGGAACAATGGTAAAAAATCTTAAAGCTGCAAGATTAGCTGCTGATATTGCAGAGGTTCCATTAATTATTTTAGCTAGAACTGATGCGAATGCTGCAAAACTAATTACAAATGATTTTGATGAAAATGATAAACCATTTTTAACAGGTGAAAGATCTCCTGAAGGTTTTCATTATGTAAAAGATGGAATTGAACAGGCTATCTCTAGAGGTTTAGCTTATGCACCTTATGCTGATTTAATTTGGTGTGAAACAGCAACGCCTAATTTAGCAGAAGCTAAAAAGTTTGCTGATGCAATACATGAAAAATTTCCTGGAAAACTTTTAGCTTATAATTGTTCACCTTCTTTTAATTGGAAAAAACATTTAAGCGATGATGAAATTGCTTCATTCCAACAAGAAATTGCAAAAATGGGTTATAAATTTCAATTTATTACTCTTGCTGGTTTTCATACTCAAAATATTGCAATCTTTGAACTTGCTGAAAAATACAGAAAAGAAGGTATGGCTGCATACTCTAGAATTCAACAACAAGAATTTGCTCGAGAAAAAGATGGTTATACTAGCGTTAAACACCAAAGAGAAGTTGGTACATCTTATTTTGATGCAGTATCAAATACTATCAGTAGCGGTCAAAGCTCAACTACAGCAATGGCTGGATCTACTGAGTCAGAACAGTTTTAAAAAAATAACTTCCCTCTCCATTTTTTTAGTAGCCCTTAACAGGGCTATTTTTTTGTTTGTAATTCATACCAAGACTGTTAAGGGTCACAAATGTCTAATAAAAACTTTGGTTTTGGAACACAAATAAGAAAGTCTCCATATTTTGACTCTACTGTTAAATGGGGAGCTACAGGTTTTTCTGTATATAATCATATGTATATTCCAAGAGACTTTGGAAGTCCTGAGCAAAACTTTTGGAACCTTATTGAAAAATCAATTTTATGTGATGTGGCGGTTGAGAGACAGGTTGAAATAACTGGTCCTGATGCCTACAAATTTATTCAATTATTAACTCCTAGAGATCTTTCAAAATTATCAATAGGACAGTGTAAATATGTATTAATCGTAAATAACGATGGAGGCATATTAAACGATCCAGTTTTACTAAGATTAGCAGAAAATCATTTTTGGTTATCCTTGGCAGATAGTGATGTTTTGTTATGGGCACAAGGTGTTGCGGTTAATTCAGGTTTAGATGTTAAAATATCTGAACCAGATGTATCCCCTCTACAGTTACAAGGCCCTACCTCACAAGAAATAATGGTCAAACTATTTGGTGAAGATATCAGAGATCTTAAATATTATTGGCTAAGAGAATATCAACTTGATGGAATTCCATTAATTGTTTCAAGAACAGGTTGGTCAAGTGAACTTGGTTACGAAATATATTTAAGAGATGGTTCAAAAGGAAATGAATTATATGAAAAAATTATGGCTGCTGGTAAAGAACATGGAATTCAACCAGGTCATACATCGTCCATAAGAAGAATTGAAGGTGGTATGCTTTCATATCATGCAGATGCTGACATTCATACTAATCCATTTGAATTAGGATTAGATCGATTAGTTAATTTAGAAACTGATATAGACTTTATAGGTAAAGATGCTCTAAAAAAAATTAAGCAAGATGGAATAAAGAGAAAACAGGTTGGTCTTATTATTGATTGTGATCCTTTATCAGGACC
>LUMG01000406.1_pt1 | contig 10812 bp, 9 predicted proteins | sample 729691 | NCBI WGS metagenome assembly LUMG01 (sample SAMN03860269, study PRJNA289734) | marine metagenome | biome: seawater column; feature: ocean; material: water; isolation source: Red Sea water column Station 34 - depth 50m | place: Saudi Arabia: Red Sea | collected 2011-10-15 | depth 50 m
ACAGATTATCTGATAGATTTATTCTAAATTTAATACCTTTGGTAGTAAATCAATGGAATCAAGTACAAGAATAGCCTCGTTTTGTTCAAATAATTGTAATTTTTCCTCAGGATTTTTACTAGTTCCGATAATTCCACAAAAAGTTGTGTTATTACCTAAAATTGTGGCTTTTTTAGCCATAATAAAATCCTCCATGGAATCACCAACATACAAACAAAATTTACTATTCATTCCAGTAATACTAGTTACAAGTGATTGAGGATTAGGTTTTGCAAGTTCTCTAGATTCATCTTCTAAAAACATTGAATTTTTTAAATCAAATTTATCAAGCAAATTTTTTAATGAATATTTCACTGATTCTTTACCGCGTCCAGTAACCATAGAAATTTTATTTTTAAATTTATTCTCTAATTTTTCAGATAAAGAATTATTAAAAATCACAATATCATTTTCGATCAAACCAGGTTCAGAAAATTTTGATTTAGTATTAAATAATTTTGAATATAGTTCTGGTCCATAAAATAATTGATCAAATATTTGATATAAAATATTGTCCTTATGAGAACCAGGATAAGATAATTGTTCAATTATTTGAGAAATATCAACTTGATTTTTTAAGAAAGTTTCAACAGATTTGATACCTGTTGAATCAGAATTTTTTATAACAAGATTCATGAATTCAGTTTGATCTTTGTTTAATTTTTTTGCAGCAACAATTGTTAGAATTGCAGCATAAGTTAAATCAACTTCGTCATTAAAACCTCCTGTTGATTTAAACCCATCAATAATTTTAAAATCTATTTCAATAGAATCATTGATTTTTGCTAAAGATTCTAAAACATATTTTGTTGTTTTAATAATTGTTTGATCATAAGAATTTGTAATATCAACTAATACACCATCACAATCAAAAACTATACTATCAAATTGAGTTGAATCAAATGAATCATCAACATAGATGCCTTTTGATTTTTGTGTTAAAGTCATCCTAAATAATCACGAATAGCCAGTAAGAATTTTGAATTCATTTCTTTTGTTCCAATTGTAACTCTAAGACATCCATCATGATTTCCAATTTTACCTAGTTTTCTAATAGAAATTCCTTGTTCAGATAGTGCTGAATAGACCCGCTTATAGGAACTATGTGCATCAAATAATACAAAATTAGCCTTAGAATCAAAGACTTCAAAAGCATCAAATTTCTGTAATGTTTCAATTATTCTTTGCCTCTCAGTTTTTATGACTTTGACTGCATTTTCCATCAAATTTACCTTTTCCAAGGCTAAAATTCCAGATTCAATAGTAATTGTACTTAGTGGATAAGGATATTGTAAAACATTCAAAAATGCATCAGTGAATTTTTTGTTTGCTACAAAATAACCTAAACGAAGTCCTGCCATTCCAAAAGATTTTGACAGTGTTCTAACTACAACTAAGTTATTTTGAGTTTTTACTAAACTAGAGAGTGAATAGTCAGAAAATTCACCATATGCTTCATCAATGATTATCAAACCTTCAAATGATTTGATTAATTTTTTTATCTCTGTTTTAGAAAATTGAAACCCAGTTGGATTATTTGGAGAATCTAGATACAAAATATCAGCATTTTTTGATTCTTTAATAAATTGATCAACATCTAATTTCATTTCATCAGAAAACGGAATTCTGATTAATGGAATTGAATATAATTTACATCGTTCTTCAAAAAAACCAAAAGTTGGATTGGATGTAAGAACTTTAGTTTGTTTTGATGCAAAATTAGATAAAATTAAATCCAAAATTTGGTCAGAACCATTTCCAACTCCAATCATAGTTGAAGGTACTTTTACAAACTTAGAAATCATTTGAATTAATTTTTCAACTCCACCAAGAGGGTATTCTCTAACATCAGAATTTTTCCTAGCTCCTGATACAATATCATTTTGAAATTGTTTTGATAATACATAATTTTCATTTGAATCAAGTTTTAGAGAATTTTCATTTAATTCTGGTTTTTGATATCCTCCAATAGAAGAAAATTCTTTTACTTTAGAATCAAACCAATTTTTTTTCATCACAATCTACCTCTTACTGCCTGATAATGATTTGGTAATCCTTCAGCAGAAGTTAATGTTTCAAGATGTTTTGAAATTTTTGATAATGAGGCTTTTGAAGAATTGACTTCAGTATTGATTTTAATAAAATCAACTACAGATAAAGAGCCACGAATTTTTCCAAATCCGTTTGTAGGAAGTATGTGATTTGAGCCTAGCAAATAATCACTTGCCGATGATGGAGAATAATCACCTAGTAAAACTAATCCAGAAGAAGTGATTTTTGAAGATAGGGATTTTGGATTTTTGGTCATGATTTGTAGGTGTTCAGGAGCCAAATAATTAATTAAATTTACCATATCAGAATTATTTTTACAGACAGCAATAAATCCATTTTTAGATAAACTAGATTTTACTAAATCTTGTCTTTGAATGGTTGGCAATAATTGTGAAATTGTTTGATTAACAAGATTTGCTGTTTTTTCAGAATTTGTAATTAAATAACAAAAAGTATCACTACTGTGTTCAGCTTGTGAAATCAAATCAAGTGCAATGTATTCAGGATTAGCTGAGTTATCTGCAATGATTCCTAATTCAGTAGGACCTGCAAGCATATCAATTCCTGTATTTTCACTAACAGATGATTTTGCTAATGTAACAAATGCACCACCAGGTCCAACAATCTTATCAACTTTAGAAATTGATTTTGTACCAAAAGATAATGCAGCAATTGCCTGCACACCACCTGTCTTATAGATTTCAGTAGCACCACAAATATCTGCAGCAACAATTGTTAGTGGATCAATTTTTCCATTAGAATTTGGAGGAGAAACAACTACAATTCTTTTAACTCCAGCAACTTTTGCAGGAATTACAGACATTATCACAGAACTTGGATATCGTGCAAGACCACCAGGAATATAACAACCAGCACTTTGAATTGGAATAAATTTTTTTAATATTTGAATTCCATCTTGATTAATTTTTTTGTCTTTGAAAATATTTTTTACAATAGATTCAGTTTTCTGAACTCTAGTTTTTGATAGTTTTATTGCAGTGATTTCATTTTTTGTTACTTTTGAATATGCATTTTTAATTTCAGCTTTTGAAACTTTTAGATTAGAAATAGTAGCACCTGTAAATTTTTTTTCATATTTTTTAACTGAAGAATCACACTTTGTGGATTTTCATCAATTTTCTTCGTCGCGTTTGATTTCTTCCAGTTCTAATATTTGACGAGGTTCATGTACAACTAGTCCCTGAGCAATTTTTCTTAATTTAGGAATAAGTTTGTGGAATTCTTCTTTTTTAATTACAGTATTAACTCCAAACCAACCATCTTCACTAAGAGGACTAATTGTAGGTCTCTTTAGAGAAGGCATTTGCGATAAAAGCTTTTTCAGATTTTTTTCTTCTACATTAAGATAGATGTGCAAATATTTTCTTCCATTTACTGCACCTCTCATTAATGTAATAATATCAAAAATCTTTTCACGTTTTTTTGGATCTTTTAATGATTTTTTGTTAATTATCAAATGTGCAGTAGAAGTTAATACTTCATCAACAATTTTTAATTTATTTTGTTTCAGGGTTGTTCCAGTTTCAGTTACATCCATTATTGCATCAACATCCTCTGGAGGTTTTGCTTCAGTTGCTCCAAACGATAAATGAATTTGAACATCTTTGTTATTTCCTAATCTCATCCAAGGTGTAACAATTAGTGGATCTTTTTTTCCATAATATTTTTGATATGATTTTAAACTTTTGATAAATTTTGAAGCTGTTGTTAGATATTCAGACGATATTCTCAATGTCTTTTTCTTTTTACCATAATCAGCAATCATTGAATCAAGATTTTTGTAACTATATTTGTCTGGAAATGCAATTACAAGTCGAATTTTGCCATATTCTAAATCAAGAATAGGTTCAACATCAGAATTTGTTTCACCAACCCAATCTTTTCCAGTTATACCAACATCGTACAAACCTTCAGAAACTAAAGTTGGGATTTCTTGAGGACGGAGCATTTTCATTATAATTGTAGGATCATCAAGATAAACACGATAAGTTCTACTTTTTCTATTTACTTTTGTCCAAGATTTTTCAAGAAGCTTGAATGTAGCATCTTCCAGACTTCCTTTAGGAATCGCAAATTTCACATCAGACATTTTCATTAATTTTCACTTTTTAGCTATATAATAGGATGTTTAAATTTGATGAAGCAATTCTTTAGCTTTATCAAGTGAAATTGAATTAGCTTGAACCATTTTTTCAACAATTTGATCAATTTGTTCAGGAGTAGCACCTGCTGCTGCTGCTAGATTTCGTGCATGTAATCTCATGTGTCCCTTTTGAATTCCTTCAGTTGAAAGTGCTCTAATTGCACTGTAATTTTGTGCCAATCCTGTTGCAGTCATAACACATGCAAGTTCTTGAGCAGATTCTACATTGAGTATTTTTGCACATATTTTTGCTACTGGATGTACATTTGCTATTCCTCCAACAATTCCAACAGATAGAGGAATTTCTAAAATTCCTACTAAATTACCATCAGCATCTTTACTCCATTTACTTAATGAACGATATTTTCCTGAAATTGCAGCATATGCATTTGCAGCTGCTTCAATTGCCCTACTATCTTGACCAACAGCATTTGCAACAGAAATAATTCCATTCATAATTCCTTTATTGTGAGTGACTGCACGATAGACATCATTGTCTGCAAATTCAAATGCTAAAATAATATTATCAACAACAGCCTCACCTCCAACAGATTCTTTTTCAAAAATTGCTTTTGCTTTTACCATTCTTCTAGTTGAGTAATTTGATAAAATTCTCAACAATGATTTTCCTCCTGTAATTTTTTCTAAAAGAGGTGAAACAGCTTCACACATTGTGTTTGTTACATTTGCACCCATTGCATCTCCAACATCAATTAATAATTCAACAATCAACATAGATCCAGATGGTGTATCAATTACTTTGCATGTAACTTCTTTTGCACCTTTATTCATTTTTGATAAAGTATTACTCTTTGAGTTTGCTAATTCCAGAATTTCATTAGTTTGTTCTTCAATTTTTTTAATTGCAACAGTTGTATCAGTGTTTAAAATTTGGATTTGACCAATACTATAAGATTCATCTGCAGTTACTTCAAACCCTCCTTTGATTCGTGCAACTTTAGCACCTTTTGATGCAGCTGCAATAACAGAAGGCTCTTCAATTACCATAGGAACAACATAGTCTTTATTATTAATTTTAAAATTAGTTGCAATACCTAGAGGCAAAGAAAAAGTTCCAATTGCATTTTCAATCATTTTATCAGCTTTATCAAAAGAAATTCCACCATTCACATTTTCCAATATGTTTAATTCTTCTTCAGAAAGGTTTGCAAAATTCCCAATTATATCCAATCTATCTTTTCTTGATTTTTCAAAAAATTTAGAAATAGATGAATCAGCCATTTTATTTCAATATCCTCAATAATTTATCATCCAATTTATCCGGAAAACCTTTTCCATCAGTATTTGAAGTAATTACATAGATACTACCATCTGAGCCTGCAACTACATCACGAATTCTTCCATTTCCACTAAGAATAGATTTTTGGGAACTTAATCCTTCTTCAAAATCAACTTGATAAAGATTTGATGCCCTCATTGAAGCCATGATGAATTTTGATTCAAAATCAATCTTATCCCCAGAATAAAATAAAATCCCTCCAGGCTCTATACTAGGATCATAACATAAAATTGCATTTTCAAAATCATCAGTTCCAGAACATTGTTGTTCTGGCCATCCATAATTTTTTCCAGATTTAATTAAGTTAATTTCATCATTTTTCTCGGGTCCAAATTCTGCAACATACAAATTATTTTGATTATCCCAAGTCATTCCTTGTGGATGTCGATGTCCTAATGAAAAAACGGGTGAATTTGTAAATGGGTTATCACTTGGAATTGTTCCATCGTCATTTAATCTCAAAATTTTTCCAGCCAAAGAATCTATATCTTGTGGTAAATGAGAATCATCAGACACTGTGCCTGTTCCAACATATAATTTTCCATCAGGTCCAAATTTTAGAAAGCCACCATTATAGAAAGAAGAACCAGGAATTTTATCAATAATTGTTTCAACATCTTTTAATCTATTATTTTCTTCAGTAATTTTCAATACTTTATTCCACAAATTTCCATTTTCTTCATATGTCAAAAAAACGTACAGAAAATTATTATCAGAAAAATTTGGATGTGTTGCAATTCCTAAAAGTCCTCCATCAAATACATTAGGTGTACGAAATGTTGCTAAAGGTGATTCCAACAATTGATCATTTTCAACAACTCGAATTGCACCATCTTTTTCAGTTACAAAAATTCTATTATCAGAAACAGCTATTGCACGAGGTTTATCGAGATTTTCAGCTAAAATCATTACAGAATCATTTTCTGAATATGAATTTGGTTTTGGTAAGGGAATTGATGTTTCATTATCTGGAGAGGTCAAAACAAATATTGAAAATAAAATAGCACCACTAATTGCAACAATTTGAATTTTTTTGTTCATCAGAAAATCATCTTTTAAAATCCTATTAATTACTTTCAAAGATTGGATAAAGCGTATATACCGTTGAACTTTATTGAGGTTCAGCGGGGTGGGGAAGCCAGGTCATCCCGGCGGGCTCATAACCCGCAGTTCAGTAGTTCAAATCTACTCCCCGCTACTTATTTTTCATAAACATAAAACCAAGATTGGGAGGCATCAAATTTACTAGTTTTGTTGGTTTTCCCAGTTCTCTGTAAAGGTCTAGTTAGATGTCTATGAGCAGAAATTTTAGGAATATACAGCTGTTTTTTAATTTGTCTTGGAATTTCTAAAGATGTTTTTTTCAGATTTTTTGCACCACATTTGATACACTGAAATTCCTGATTACGACCTTTTGACTTCATTTTTTTATCACATTTTTTACAAATAGGATTAGTTTTTGATAGATTTTTTTTAAGAGATAGTATTTTGATGAATTCAAGATTAATTATTCTTGGAAAATTCTTGGATGCTTTTCTAACTCCTCCTCCGATTGAAATTTCATCACCAATTATTAGATTAGATGCAGTTTTTAACATCCCTGTTTCTTTATACACTGCACACCAAAATTCATTATTTTTAGAATTAATTGTAAAAAATACATGACCTCCTTTTACTATTTTGGGAGTATTAGAAACAACGCCCGTTAAAGTTCCAGAGGCATATGGTTTCATAGTTTTAGAATTTAATTCATTTTTTAAATGATCACCCGTTCCTTGATTTGATTTAAAAATCATATATCCATCCAATTTTTCATCACTTTGTAAAATTTGTGTAGCATTAACTAACGAATCCACATTTTCTCCTCTAACACCATAAAAAACAGGATCAGGCCCATGCGGTGCAATTAAAACTCGTCCTTTTTTTGTATCAAAACTATTGAACGTGTATGGAAAAGTTTTTTCTTGCATTTTTTTCACACTATCAATAGAAATTTTTCTTTCTTTTCCAAACTTTCTTTTTTTTCTATAACTCAATAATTCTAAAGTGTGATCATTAAAATCATATCCAATTGCACTAATAGCACCAATTAAACCCTGACCATTTCCTTCATAGTAAAAATCAAGATTATTTTTTTTAACAAACTTTTTGGCATTGTTTCGGTTTATCAGTTGCCATAAAGCTAAATTACTAAACTTTGTAAATTCAGATGGAATTAATTCACTTTCAAAAAATACCAATCCAGGATTTGCACCATTTTTAGTATCAGAGTATTTTGAAACCAAATTTTTTATTTGATTTTTAATTTTTGAGGGATGATTAGTCTTAATTTTTAATGAAACAGCCCCATTTCCACGAGTTTTCCAAGGGATATTGGGATTAAATCGTATTAATTTTGGGAAATCAAGAAATTCTGTTTCTTGTTTTTTTAGCAAATCAACAATTTTGTAGGCAAGAAATGTAGTACACATTCCAGTAGGTGAGTCAGTATCATCAAATCCAATATTTAAGACAGATTTTTTATTCACAATTTATCTAATCAATTCATACATTTTTAGTTGTTGAAAATTACAATTGATTTAAATTAATAGCACAGTATTCGAAGCTAAATTGATAATAATTGACGAAGTAAGAATTTTCAAAGAAATAGAGGAAAAAAAACCAGCTTCAGTTTCATTAAACGGTCCTGATGGAATGTTACCACAAGTACAGGATATGGCTATGAAAATAACAAAAAAATATGATATTCCAGCATATGTTCTAGCAGATACCACTTGGGGAACTTGTGATCTAAATACAACAGGTTCAAAAATTTTAGGGGCAGATGTTCAATTTAACATTGGACATACGATTAATACAGAATCATTAGAAAAAGATTTAGTTTTAATTGATGCATTTGATGATGTTGAATTTGATAGTGTTGCAAACAAATGTACAAAATTGTTAAAAGGTAAAGTGATTTCACTTGTGACGGATAGTCAACATTTACATCAAATGGACAAAGTTGAAAAAATTTTAACAGAAAATGGTGTCAGTGTAAAAATTGGAAAAGGTAAAGGACAGTTAAATGATGGTCAAGTATTTGGTTGTGAGTTTTATCCAGCAACAGAATTAAAAAAAGAAGTAGATGCATACGTGTTTTTAGGTCAAAGTAATTTTCATGCAGCAGGTATTGCATTATCAACAAATTTACCAACTTTTGTATTAGATCCATATTTTAACGAAGTAAGAGAAGTGACTGAATTTGCACGTTCTCTAAAAAAGAAAGCAACACTTGCAATCTTCAAAGCTGCTGAAGCAAAGTCATTTGGAATAATTATTGGACTAAAAGAAGGGCAATTATCAAAAGTATTCGGTTTGAAATTTAAAAAAGAATTAGAAAAGGAGGGTAAGAAAGTTCAGTTATTTGCATTAACTGACATTACAAATGAAAGATTAAACAATCTTAGAGGAATTGATGCATTTATTCAAGTTGCCTGCCCCAGAATTTCAACAGATAACCAATTTGATAAACCAGTATTATCAACTCCACAAGCAAATGCACTGCAAATCTAGGATTTTCAGATAAATTTTCAAAAGATTTTGATTGTTTTGCTTTGATTTTATATTTTATATCTTGACAAATAGAATGTTCTAGTACTTTTAATGCATCATCAAAATTTGATAACATTGAGAGGCTTGATGCTTTATCAAAAAGTACATCCCCATTATTGGGATAATCTTTTAGGATTTCATCACAGCATATTATTGATTCATTAAATTTTTTTAAAGAAAATAAAATTCGTTCCTTATGATATAAAACGACATTATAATTTGGGTTATTTTTTAAGATTTTATCACACAAAGATAATGCTTCAGTTAAATCACCTTGTTTTCTATAAGAAGAAATAACATTAACAAGTACTGATAAATCATCAGGAGAAATTTCTAATGCATTTTTATAACATTCCATTGCACCAGAAAAATCTTTGAGTTTACTTAGTGCATATCCTTTATTATTTAATGAACTTAGATTTTTAGGATCTTCATCTAATATTTTGTCATAAAATGTAATTGCCTGTTGAAATTTTTTTTGTAAAAATAATCTATTACCTTCATCTAAAAATGAATTTATTTTTGGATCAGTCATAATTAATCTAAATTAGGCTTTATCAAAATTTTTCCAAAAAGTCCTTTTCCATTTAGCATTTTATTATGAGCTTCAACAGCATTTTCCAAAGTATAAACAGAATCAATAATTGATTTGATTTTACCTTTAGAAATCCAATAAAAACACTCTTCTAATTCAGATCTAGTCCCTTGAGTTGAGCCTAAAATATTTAGTCCTTTAAAGAAAATATGACGTAAATCAGTTTTTGCCATATATCCAGTTGTTGCACCAGTTGTAATTATTGTGCCACCATAATTTAACAAGGTTAATTCCTTATTCCAATGTGAACCACCAATGTGTTCAAAAATTACATCAACACCTGGAACATCACCAAAAGGTTTTGTAATTTTTTTTGCAATTGATCTAACTTCCTTATGCCAATCATCTTTTCTGTGATCAACTGCATAATCTGCTCCAAGTTCTAAACATTTGTCTAATTTTTCTGGACTTGCAGTTGCAATTACAGTACATCCAAATAATTTTGCAATTTGAATTCCAAAAGTTCCAATTCCAGAACTTCCACCCATTATCAATACTAATTGTCCTGGTTGTATTTTTGCTCGACCTACTAACATATGCCATGAAGTAAGAATCGTCATAGAAGCTGCTGCTGCTTCATCATATGATACTCCTTCGGGAATTTTTAGTACATTCACTTCAGGTAAATGAGTATATTCACAATATCCACCCCAAAGTGGTCCAGTTTCAAATCCCCAAATTGTTCTTTTTTTACAATCGTATTCTCTTCCACTAGTACATCTTTTACAAACTCTGCACGACATATTTCCATGAGAAACCACTCTATCACCAACTTTGATATTTTTTACATCATCACCAACTGCGGTAACAATTCCTGATGCATCGGTACCTGAAATATGAGGCAGTGGAATTGCCAAAGGTTTTCCTCTCATCCCCCAAATATCATCATAGTTCAAGCCTGCTGCCATTACTTTGAAAACTACTTCATCAGAACGTGGTTTAGGTTCAGGCAAATTTTTTATTTTTAATATTTTCGAAAAATCATCATTATCAGTATATTCATCGTAAACTAGGGCTCGCATGATTATTTTGTGATATTTACTGATATATGATTTTTCAAAATATTTT
>LUMG01000344.1_pt1 | contig 10785 bp, 10 predicted proteins | sample 729691 | NCBI WGS metagenome assembly LUMG01 (sample SAMN03860269, study PRJNA289734) | marine metagenome | biome: seawater column; feature: ocean; material: water; isolation source: Red Sea water column Station 34 - depth 50m | place: Saudi Arabia: Red Sea | collected 2011-10-15 | depth 50 m
GGTATATATTTTTGATGTCAGATGATAGTTCAGAAGCATCAATTATATCATCTTCATCTGTTCCATTATAATCAGCCATTTTTTTATTATTTAACTAAATTTAGATTTTTGTTTTTAAAATAGTTTAACAAATAATGAAGGTTTTTATTTCTTTTAAGAATTTGTCCCGATGTTGATTTTATCAACCACCTTTCATCAACTCTTTTACTTTTATGATTTTTTGTAATTTTAAAGAGAGGCATTTCACTAGCATGTCGATAAATCGAAAAAATTGTTTCATCTTTTGATGCGTCAATTGCATAGTCTTTCCATTTACCTGATGAAACACCTTTACCGTATAATGAAAGAATTAAATTTAATTCTTCTTTAGAAAAGAAGTTTTGTTTTTTCTGATCGGCAAGATAAGCATTGCCTGTGATAATTTTAGTATTCCGCATTTACTGAACTTTCATAAGAATCTAATCGTAATTTCGTCATAATTTCAACATCTTATTGTCAAAGAAATATTTAATATTAATACTCGAGTAACACCTTCAAGTTTTGATTCCCTCTAACTTGCAGGAATTAAGAAAGTTTCCCTCCGAAACTTTTATTTCTAAAGCGACTCCTAAGCCCTTCTGGAGTCGCTTTTTTTATTCAAGATTGAAATTTAAAAAATGATCTGAGTTTTTAATTATGAACTGTTCTTAAACTTTCAGACGGAGGCGCAAATTTCGTCAGATCAATTCCTTCAACGGCAGCTTTATATTCTTCAATTGATGGCGTTCTTCCAAGAATGGTGGAAAGAACAACAACTGGAGTTGACGCTAGAAGAGATTCACCTTTTTTATTTTCTGCATCTCCTACAACTCTTCCCTGGAAAAGACGAGTAGATGTTGCCATCACAGTATCTCCTTTGACAGCTTTTTCCTGATTGCCCATGCAAAGATTGCAGCCAGGTCTCTCAAGATATAAAATATTCTCGTATTCAACTCGAGCTGAACTTTTAGGTGAGTCGTCATTGAATTCAAAACCAGCATATTTTTGTAAAACATCCCAGTCACCCTCATCCTTTAATTCTTCAACAATATTATATGTTGGAGGTGCAACTACAAGTGGAGCTTTGAAGTTTACTGTCCCTTCATTAGCTTCAATATTTTTCAGCATGCGAGCAAGAATTTTCATATCACCTTTATGGACCATGCATGATCCAACAAATCCTAAGTCTACTTTTTTATCTGCTGCATAATAAGAAATAGGTCTAATAGTATCATGCGTATACCTTTTAGAAATATCCTCATTCTCAACATCAGGATCAGCGATCATGGGTTCATTTATTTCGTCTAAATCGATTACAACCTCAGCAAAATATTTTGCATTCTCATCTGGTGCTAATGCTGGCTTTTCACCTGAGTTAATTTGTGCAATCCTGTCATTTGCTATTTGTATTAAGCCACTTAATGTTTTCTCATCATTATCCATTCCTTTATCGATCATGATTTGAATACGGGATTTTGCAATTTCCAAGGATTCAATAAGAGTTGAGTCTTGAGAAATACAGATTGAAGCTTTAGCTTTCATTTCCGCTGTCCAGTCAGTGAATGTGAAAGCCTGATCAGCAAGTAATGTTCCTATATGTACTTCAATAATTCTTCCCTGGAACACATTTTCATTACATTGTTTCAACATTTGCTGTTGAGTGGCATGAACTACATCTCTGAAATCCATATGACTCTTCATATTGCCTTTGAAAGTTACCTTAACGGATTCAGGAATAGGCATTGTCACCTCTCCAGTAGCTAGGGCTAATGCTACAGTTCCTGAGTCTGCACCAAAAGCTACACCTTTTGACATTCGTGTATGAGAGTCTCCTCCAATTATTATAGCCCAATCATCAACAGTAATATCATTTAAAACTTTATGAATAACATCAGTCATTGAATGATAAACACCTTTCGGGTCTCTGGCTGTTATAAGACCGAATGTGTTCATAAATTTCATCAGTTTAGGAATATTTGCTTGTGCCTTTGAGTCCCAAACAGATGCTGTATGACAGCCAGACTGATAAGCTCCATCAAGAGTTGGTGAAATTACTGTTGCTGCCATGGCTTCAAGTTCTTGGGTAGTCATCAATCCTGTTGTATCTTGTGATCCTACAATATTTACTTTTACTCTTACATCGGAACCACTATGTAAAACAGAGTCAGATGGAACGCCTACAGCATTTTTGTTAAAGATTTTCTCTACTGCTGTCAGGCCTTGGCCTTCATTTGAGATTATTTTTGAGGGCGCATAAACAGATTCCAACTCAATGCCCAGTGTGTCACAAGCAAAGGCTTGAAGTTTTTTCCCAAATACAATTGCGTATGAACCTCCAGCTTTTATAAATTCTAATTTTTGCGGTGTGAAAGAAGCAGAAAGGTCAGCTAATTCCTTTTTGCCTTTATCATCATAAAGCTTTTTATCTTTTGTATTGATTGTTAAAACAGTTCCAGTTTCCACAGAATATGCTTGATCAAGTATAGGATTCTCATTCCCATCTAAAACAGGATTGCCATCGGAGTCTAATTTTTTTACCCAATTTTTTAAATCTATACCTATACCTCCAGTTACATCTACAGTTGTTAGGAAAATTGGAGAGATTCCATTTGTTCCAGCAACTATAGGTGCAATATTGACAAATGGGACATATGGACTTCCAGGTTTCCCTGTCCATAATGCAACATTATTAACCCCTGACATTCTTGAAGAACCAACACCCATGGTGCCTTTTTCTGCGATTAACATTATCCTTTTATCAGGATGTTGTTTTTGCATTTGTTGTATTTCAGATTGTGCCTCTGCTGATATCATGCATTTACCGTGCAATTCTCTATCCGCTCTTGAATGTGCTTCTGTTCCTGGCGATAACAAATCAGTTGAGATATCGCCTTCAGCTGCTATGTATGTAACAATTTTAATTTCGTTTTCTATTTCAGGTAATTTAGTAAAAAACTCAGCTTTTGAGTAACTTTGAAGAATGTTCTTCGCTACTTCATTACCTTCAGCAAAAGCTTTTCTTAAACGTTCTGTATCCGCTTCATATAAAAACACTTGAGTTTTAAGAACATCACCTGCTTTTTTTGCGATTATTTCATCACCTTCTAAAGCGAGATCAAGAAGAACTTCAATAGAAGGTCCACCTTTCATGTGAGATAATAATTCTAAAGCGAAATCAGGTGAAATTTCATCGATAGAAAAGTCCTCTTTAACGATTTCTTTTAAGAAATGGGCTTTTGCATTAGCTGCGCCTGTTGTACCAGGTAACATATTGTATATAAAATAGTTTAGAGACTCATCTCTATATTTATTATCATTATCTTTGATTTGAGAAATTATTTCATTAGCAAGAGATTCATCATCTATAGGCTTTGGATTTAAACCCATGCCTTTTCTTTCTTCAATCTCTTCTAGATAAGATTCATATAAACTCATAAAAATGACTTTCTTTTGCTAATTATATCCGGAATATACTATTCTTCATTAGGATGTCAAACTAAGGTCAGAAATTTGTTAAGAATGGTTGAAAAATGAGACGCTTTTTACCTCTAATAATATTACTAGGTGTAATTTTCTTATTTTTATTTGGTACTTTCAAAAAAAATACAAGAGTTATACCCACACCATTGATTGGGCAAGAAGTGCCTGTACTAGGATTGGAGGTTGCATTTTATGAAGATTTTGAAGCCAATAATCTAGTAGAAATTTTAAAAAGCGATAAAATTAAAATTATTAACTTTTGGGCATCATGGTGTTTGCCCTGTGAAGTTGAGCATCCAATTTTAATGGGATTAAGTAAGAAATCAGACTTCATAATAATAGGAGTGAATTATAAGGATACTGAAGAGGGTTCCGCTAAATTTTTAAATGAAAAAGGTAATCCCTATGATTTAGTGGTTATTGATGATGAAGGAATGATGGGAATAGAAATGGGCCTAACTGGGGTGCCAGAGACTTTTGTTGTTAATGAAGAGGGAAAGATCATTTATAGAATTGTTGGTCCTATAAATAATGAAAATAAATTTTAATTAAATTGCTACGCCATGAGCAAAGTTTTCATCACTAGTTTTTATCAATGCGGTTATTGTTTGACCACTTTCAATATTTTTTTCAATTAACTTTATTGGCGCAAATTGATTTGAATAACCCTTATTATCTTTTTCAACAAATACTTCAATACTCTTGCCCACTAAATTTTCTAAATAACTTTTCTTTCTTTTCCTAGCAACTTCTCTTAATACTTTTGATCGTTGTTTAATAATTTTAGTGTCATTTTGTGGCATTTTCGCAGCCGGTGTTCCTGGTCTTGGAGAAAACGGAAAGGCATGAATCCAGTCTAACTGACATTCTTCAACAATATTTAAAGTGTTTTGGAACATTTCCTCAGTTTCAGTAGGAAAACCTACTATCAAATCAGCACCAAAAGATATTTCAGGCCTTCTTTGTTTAAGCTTTTTACATAATTCGATAGCATCCTCTCTTAGGTGTCTTCTTTTCATCCTTTTTAGTATCAGATTATCACCTGATTGAAGAGATAGGTGAATATGGGGGAGAATTCTTTTATTATTAGCAATTAATTCAATAAGTTTTTCGTCAAAACCTATTATGTCCATTGATGAGAGTCTTAATCTCTCCAAGCTTGGTATTTTATTTAAAATATATTCTATCAAGACCCCAAGACTGCTCTCATTTTGATTTTCCATGTTCCAAGATGCTATATCAACTCCAGTTAATATTATTTCTTTGTGCCCCTTACTTATGAGATCATTTATTTCAATTATGATCTGTTCTTTTGGTTTTGATCTTAAATTACCTCTTCCATATGGTATTACACAGAAAGTACATCTGTGATTGCACCCATTTTGAATTTCAACAAATGCTCTAGTTTTGTTTTTATAGCCTGCACTTAATGAGTTTAGAGGGTCTTTATTGGTCATTATGTCAGAAACAAGATTATTATCATTTCTTAACAGATGAGAGGCTATATCTCTTTTTTCTGAGTTACCTATTACCTTGTCGACTTCATGCATATCAATAAAAGTTTCAGGTTCTATCTGAGCTGCACACCCAGTAACAACAATTTTTGTATTAGGCTCATCTCTTCTTTTCTTTCTTATAGAATATTTGACTTGTCTTATGGCTTCTTCAGTAACAGCGCAACTGTTATAAACTGCAATATTTTCAACACCTTTTTTAATTAGATCTTGTTCAATTATTTCTGACTCATATGAATTTAGCCTACATCCAAATGTATATATTTTTGGTTCTTTACCCATTTAAAAATCCGATATATCTATTTCTAACTTGTCTTCAATTTCATATGGTCCTGTCATTACAATATTGTTATCGTCTTTCCAAGAAATATTTAGATCCCCACCTGCAAAACTAATTTTTGTTTCACGCCCAGTAATATTTAAACTGGCTGCAGCAACAGTTGTAGCACAAGCAGCCGAACCACATGCTTTGGTTATTCCGGTTCCTCTTTCCCAAACATCAATGAAAATGTGGTTTTCATTTATTAATTGTGCGAAAGACACATTAACTTTTTCCGCAAACATTTCATGATTTTCAATAGATTCACCTATTTTCTTTATTTCAGGTTTATTCGTATCAAAGAAAAATATCGCATGAGGATTGCCAACATTTACAGCACTAAAATTTGGTAAATCAAGCGAAGAGGGTTCTAAAGCAATAGATAATGTATTTTCAACTGGATTAACTAGTGGAATTTCTGACCAATTTAATGATGGTTCACCAATATTTACAGAAATTTTATCGTCAGCTCTCCAGCATTTTATATCCTTATCAATAGTTTCAATTACTACTTTATCTTTTTTTGTTTCCTTCAATATAATATCACCAATACACCTGAGAGCGTTTCCGCACATGCCTGACTCTGTTCCGTCTGCATTCCAAAATTTTATTAGGCATTCACCATTACGCATCGGTTTATCAATACAGATAAACTGATCAAATTTATAATCCGACATAAAAGATTGTAGATTGAGTATTAGATTTTTATTTATATCCAATTTACAGTTTCTTGAGTCATGGAATAGAAATGTATTGCCAGCTCCGTTCATCTTTTGAAATACATAAATATTTTCATTTTCATCATTCATACTTATCTTATAGAGCTGAATCTGGGTTTTTACTACATAATTGATTAACTTGACTTATAGCGCCTATAAGTTCTATATAACTCCACTTTTAATTAAAAAAGTTGAAATAACGGTTCACAGTGAATCGCCATCCGTCAACGAGGGTTCGTCCACGGATGCTTTTGTTGCTGAATTAAATGATTTGAAAGGAATAAGATGGCTGTAAAAATTAGACTTGCAAGAGGTGGTTCAAAAAAAAGACCTTACTATAGAATTGTGGTTGCTGATATTAGAGCGCCTCGCGATGGAAGATATATAGAAAGAGTTGGATCATACAATCCTCTTCTACCAAAAGATCATGAAGACAGGGTGAAGCTTGATATCGATAGAATTAAAGAATGGCTATCAAAGGGAGCAAAACCAACAGATAGGGTTGCAAGATTTTTAGATGCTGAAGGCATTTTAAAGAGAGAGCCTAGGAATAATCCTCAAAAAGCAATACCAAAGAAAGAACCAGAAGAAGCTCCAGCAGAAGCTCCATCAGAGGAGGCTCCAGCAGAAGAATAATGACTTGGAAAGCTAATATTTTGACTTTATATCCGGATATTTATCCTGGTTATTTAGGTTACAGTTTACTCGGCAAAGCACTTGAAAAAAAAATATGGGAATTAAATATTTATAATTTGCGTGATTTTGGACAAGGAAAGCACAAAGCTGTCGATGATAAACCTTTCGGCGGCGGAGCTGGGATGATTATAAAACCAGATATCTTAGGTGATGCTATTGAAGAAACACTTATTAAAAATCACGATCAGCAAAAACTAGTTTACTTATCTCCTAAAGGAAAACCTTTTAAACAAGTAGATGCTGAAAAATTTTCTCAGAGTAATGGCGTATCAATATTATGTGGTCATTTTGAGGGAATTGATCAGAGAGTTATAGATATTTATGAAGTTGAAGAAATTTCGATGGGTGATTATGTGTTAACAGGTGGCGAAGTTGCATCTTTTGCATTTTTGGATGCAATTATTCGATTATTACCTGGTGTGTTAGGGAATGAAATATCAATAAAAGATGAGTCATTTTCTGATAATTTATTAGAATATCCACAATACACTAAACCGCAAGAATACAAGAATATTAAAGTCCCAGATGTATTGCTATCTGGTAATCATGAAAAAATAGCTGAATGGCGAAGAGAAAAGTCTATTGAAATAACTGAAAAAAATAGACCTGATCTATTGAAAGATAAAAACACCAAGAAATAATTTAAAAATTAAGGTGACTTATTAATAATTTATGTGTTATTTGAACTTCCTGTTTTAAATATTAATGATAATGTTGAATACGATGGACGCAATTGGAAATATAGAAAAACAATATTTAGATGAATTATCTGAAGGAAAAGAATATCCCGATTTCAGGTCTGGAGATACTATTGCCGTAAGTGTTGTTGTAAAAGAAGGTGATAGAGAGAGAATTCAGATTTTTGAAGGTGTTTGCATTTCTAGATCAGGCGAAGGAATAAATCAAAACTTTACTGTTAGAAAAATTTCTTACGGTGAGGGTGTAGAAAGAGTATTTACCTTATTTAGCCCATTAGTAGATTCAATAAAACTTATTAGAAAGGGTAAAGTTAGGCGATCAAAACTTTATTATCTAAGAAGCAGACGAGGTAAATCAGCAAGAATTGCTGAAAGACAAGATCTTCAATCAAAGAAAATTGATAATACTGATTCAGAAGGTCCAGCTTTAGAAGCTGAAGTGTCAGAGGAAGAAAGCGCTAAAGAAGAATAATTCGCTTTTTGTTGGGGTCTCAATGACAGAAGCAAAAACAATTTATGATAAAATATGGGATGCTCATTTAGTCGCTGATAAAGACAATTACTCACTATTATATATCGACCGTCATTTAATACATGAAGTAACAAGCCCTCAAGCCTTTGAAGGTTTAAGGATGGCTAAAAGAATAGTTAGGCATCCAGAAAAGACTCTTGCTGTCGCGGATCACAATGTTCCTACAACAGATAGATCGATTGAGATTGAAGATGAAGAGTCAAAAATTCAAATTGAAGCCCTCAAAAATAATTGTGAGGAATTTGGTATTAACTTCATAGATATGACCGATATTAGACAGGGTATTGTTCATATTATTGGTCCTGAACAAGGATTTACGCTTCCAGGTTCTACAATTGTTTGTGGTGATAGCCATACCTCAACACATGGAGCATTTGGAGCACTAGCTCATGGGATCGGAACTTCAGAAGTAGAGCATGTTTTAGCTTCACAGACATTGATACAAAAAAAAGCAAAAAACTTTAAAGTTGAAATTGTAGGGACTTTAACAGACTCTATCTCGGCAAAGGATCTTGCATTATCTGTTATTGGAGCCATTGGGACCGCTGGCGGTACTGGTTATGTTATTGAATATATGGGAAATGCAGTTGAAAGCCTTACAATGGAAGGAAGAATGACCCTATGTAATCTTACAATTGAGGCTGGCGCAAGAGCAGGTTTGATTGCTCCAGATCAAAAAACTTTTGATTATTTAAAGGATCGCCCATTAGTTCCAAAAGGTGAAATCTGGGACAAAGCAGTAAGTTATTGGGAAACTCTACCAAGCGACCCAGGAGCGCATTATGATAATTCTATCAAAATTGATATTGATAACCTTGCTCCATTAGTTACATGGGGAACAAGTCCTGAAGATGTTGTAGATATTGACGGTAACATTCCTAAGCCAGAGGAAATTGAAGATGAAGCCAAGAAAAATGCTATAAAAAGATCGCTAGATTATATGGGTTTAGAAGCAGGCAGACCTATTAAAGGAACGAAGATTGATAAGGTATTTATAGGATCATGTACAAATGGAAGAATTGAAGACTTAAGAGCAGCAGCTTCAATAGTAAGTGAAAATAAAGTTTCTGATCATGTTAATGCAATTGTTGTTCCCGGTTCAGGACTTGTAAAGGCTCAAGCAGAAAGCGAGGGTTTAGATAAAATCTTTATAAATGCGGGATTTGAGTGGAGAGAGCCAGGTTGCTCAATGTGTTTAGCAATGAATGCGGACAAACTTCTGCCAGAAGAGAGATGTGCTTCTACTTCTAATAGAAATTTTGAAGGAAGGCAGGGTAGAGGAGGAAGAACTCATCTTGTAAGTCCGAAAATGGCAGCAGCAGCAGCTATAGCGGGATGCTTAGCTGATGTTAGGGATTTTAGCTGATATGGAAAAGTTTGATACAATAAAAGGTATTGCTGCGCCAATGCTCGCTTCCGACGGTAATCAATTTTCAATGATGATAAATATTGATACAGATATGATTATTCCTAAACAATTTTTAAAAACCATTAAAAGAACAGGATTAGGAAAAAGTTTATTTCATGAAATGCGATATGATTATGAAGGAAATGAAGTTGAAAATTTTATATTAAATAAAAATGAATATAGAGACTCAAAGATTATACTCGCAGGAAATAACTTTGGCTGTGGTTCAAGTCGTGAGCATGCCCCTTGGGCTTTACTAGATTTTGGTATCAAAGTTATAATAGCTCCGTCATTCGCAGATATTTTTTATAATAATTGCTTTAAAAATGGCATTTTACCAATTCAGCTTTCAGAAAAGGTAATCAAAGAGATAAGTGAATCTGCATTAAAAGGAAATGAGTTAGAGGTCTCTTTAAGCAAACAAATAATTTTGTGTGAAAACAAAGAAATTAATTTCGAGATTGATCCTTCTAACAAAAATTTTTTAATGGAAGGTCTAGATGATATTGGTTTAACATTAAAGGACACAGATCTTATAGATATTTATGAAAAGGATGCCGACGATAATTTACCTTGGTATTCCTTGTAAAGGAAATAATTGATGACGAATAAAATTTTAATTTTACCTGGGGACGGTATTGGCCAAGAGGTAATGGTTGAGGTTGAGAAGATTATCAATTGGTTTAATTCAAATAATAATTTTAATGCTGAGATTGAATATGGTCTTGTTGGGGGAGCGTCTTATGATGCAGATGGCGTAGCAATTAGTGATACTACGATGGATCTTGCTAAAAAATCTGATGCAGTTCTATTTGGTGCAGTAGGTGGACCAAAATGGGATGATGTTGCTTACGAACATAGACCTGAGGCTGGTTTATTGCGACTCAGGAAGGACTTAGATCTTTTTGCTAATTTAAGACCAGCAATATGTTTTTCTTCGCTTTCCGATTCCTCGTCTCTTAAAAAAGAAATTGTCCAAGATCTTGATATCTTAATAGTGAGAGAGCTTACGGGAGGGGTATATTTTGGTGAACCTCGTGGAATTGAGAATCTAGAGAATGGAAATAGAAGAGGCATTAATACCCAAGTCTATGAAACTTGGGAGATTCAGAGGATTGCCGAGGTCGCATTTGAGCTTGCTAGAAAAAGAAATAATAAAGTTACATCATCGGAAAAAAGAAATGTCATGGAGTCTGGATTGCTATGGTATGAGGAAGTAAAAAAAATTCATGAAGAAAAATTCCAAGATGTTGAGTTAGACCATATGCTTGCTGATAATTGTGGGATGCAACTTGTTAGGTGGCCCAAACAATTTGATGTAATTGTCACCGACAATCTTTTTGGTGACATGCTTTCAGATGTAGCTGCCATGTTAACTGGATCATTGGGAATGCTTCCATC
>LUMG01000300.1_pt1 | contig 10766 bp, 10 predicted proteins | sample 729691 | NCBI WGS metagenome assembly LUMG01 (sample SAMN03860269, study PRJNA289734) | marine metagenome | biome: seawater column; feature: ocean; material: water; isolation source: Red Sea water column Station 34 - depth 50m | place: Saudi Arabia: Red Sea | collected 2011-10-15 | depth 50 m
TGTATTCCTTGAATATTTTTCTCAAGCTCTGGCTCATTTTCGGGAATGATTGGCCAATCAACAGAACTCTCAAATGGAATTACAGCAGCCCAGTTTGCACCTCGATCGGCATAATTTCTACTTTGAACCATATCAAAATAAATATGCTCTGCCGGACACAAAACGACCCTATAGCCATCCCTTGCCAGTTTAAAGCCAGATTCTAAATTCTGCCATGAAAATAATAGCTTATCAGTCTTCTCATCTTGATGTTGTCCATCTTCAGCCTCTTGCCAAGCAGCAGTTTTTTTATTATTGAGCTCAAGCCTCTTTGAAAGTTTGTTGATAAACCAGGAAGCAACATCTTTACTATCTTTTAGATTATGTTCAGATTTAAGAATCTCTATTGCTGGTGACTTGCTCCATGCGCCAGGTGCAATCTCATCCGCCCCCAAATGGATATATTCTCCTGGGAAAACTCTGCAAAGATCATCTAATGTCGACTCGACAATCGATGTTGTATCTGGCATCGCAGGATTAAGTGTGTTTTCTGAGTAGCCTTGAACGGATATTTCAAAACTCTTATCCTCGGGATCACGCATATTTGGGAATAGTCTGACTAGAGACATGTTGTGGCCTGGCAGGTCAAACTCAGGCATGACATCAATATGATTTGCTGCAGCTCGATCAACAATTGTCTTAATCTCAGTTACGTCATAACAACCACCTGTTTGCTCTGGCCCAGAGCCAAAAACAGGAGGCACTAGTTGGCCATCTCCCCTAATCGAGGTAGCAGTAGCAATTTCATAATCATCGGCAAGTTTAAATCGAAATGCCTCATCATCAGTTCCGTGCCAATGAAACTTATTAAGCTTAAATAAGCTCATTAAATCCAAAAGCTTCAAGATACTTTCAACAGAATAAAAGTGCCTGACTGTATCTAAATGTTGACCTCTCCAGCTAAAACGAGGCTTATCAGTAATGTTGCCGCATGGTACCAATTGATGATAATTTTGAGTAAGTTGCATGAGCGAAATCAGAGCATAGTAAACTCCAGCCTCATCACCCGCTGAAATCTCAACAACGTCACTTGTAATAACAATTTCATAAGAAGACTCCTCTATGAATTCTTGAGTTTTGATTTTTATAGAGGTTGTTGCATTCTCAAACTCTTCATTAACACTTTCAGGAAAAAAATTAAGATTTAATCTTGTTCCGAGTTCAGAGGCTGACCTATATCCACTATGAATTATTTGATTGTCATCAAAAAAAACGTTAATTGGTGGGCACAAGTTACAAACACCTGCACTTGCTGCCCATGAATAAGGGTGTGGCACCAATCGAAGTGATTCATAATTTAATTTATCTCCCGAAATGTTGGGGATTGGTGCCACGGAGGAGATTCTTTCTAAGTCTAAATCAATCACTTTAATATTAAAAATATCTTTATTCTTTAATTTTATAAAACAGCCCTGTGGAGACCATCTATGATTCATTGGCTTGTGTCTTGATTCTTCGTAGGAATACTTAAAGATCCATTCTTCACCAGGTTGTAAAACAAACTTTTTCTCTGGTTTTAATTCAGCATAACCACCAGAACTGAAATGTATAAAGCAATTTTCAACTGCCTTGACAGGCGCAAGAATACTGAAGCAAAAAACAAAACTCGTAATCGGTTCATTCGAATTGTTAACTAGTTTTGAACAAAAACAATTCTCAGAATTAATTGATGTTTCAATCAAAAAATCAGTTTTACTCATCCTCAGTTCTCTCTATCCAAAAACACTCTATTAACCGTTAAAATTGGACTAATAGACAGTTTTAAATTGGTAATATAATGGTATTATATAACAGCTAATGATTAAAAAACAAATTAAATTTTCAAAAAAGTTGATCCTATACTTAAATTTTCAAAAAACCCTTTAATATAAGGAAAAAATTAAGTTTATTTACCTAAATCGATAAGATTTGAATTTATAAATACTTTTGTAATTTTTTTTAGAAGGATTGACTGAGTAAATAGAATGAGTTTATAATAATACCAATTAAATACCAATTTTTTGATTTTTGCTGTTTTATTCCTTCAACCAGCCACCAAGAAAATTATGTCTAATGCTGAGAATTTGATTGATTTTTTAAAGCCATCAAATGATAGCTCTGAGTCTTTATATAAGCAATTATCTCGTTCCCTTAATAATGCAATTCAGGAGGGTCTATTAAGGCCTGGTGATGCACTTATTCCAGAGCGTGATTTGGCTGCCAGTCTAAAAATGTCTCGAATTACTGTTCGTAAAGCCATAGATCAGCTTGTTGAAATTGGACTTCTTATTAAAAGGCAGGGAGCAGGAACAGTTGTCTCTGAAAATGTTGATCTTGTTCTTCACAAAAATCTCTCCTCACTAAATAGCTTTACTGCTGACATGAAAAAAAGAGGTCTTGAGTCTTACTCAAGAGTTATTCTCAGGGAGGAAGGAAAAGCCTCTCCTAAAGAAGCCTTGATTTTAAATTTAAATGAAGGTGAGTTCGTTCATAGATTGAATAGAGTTCGCTACTTAGTTAATGAACCACTGCTTTATGAAATAGCCGTTATACCTGCCTCAATCATTTCAATATCTTCTGCACTGGATAATTCTCTTTATGAACTCCTAGAATCTAAAAATATGAATCCTGTTACTGCAAAACAAAATATTCATGCAATCGTAGCAGATGATAATCTTGCTGATAAGCTTGAGGTGAATCCTGGAAGCGCTATTTTATTTGTTGAGAGAAGAGGCAAAGATGCTAATGGTCGAGTTGTTGAATATACGCAATCTTATTATCGAGGAGATCGATATGATTATGTGGTAGAGCTAGGATGAAAAAAGCAATCAAAGGGGCACGTATATTTTCTGGCAAAGATTTTGCCGATAATCATGCATTGCTATATGAAAATGAAGAAATAATTGAAATCGTTAATGAATCAGAAATTCCTCAAGGTTTTGAGGTTCAAAATTTAAATGGGGGTATTCTCTCTCCGGGATTTATCGACCTTCAAGTGAACGGTGGGGGTGGAAAATTGTTTAACAATTCACCGGACAAAGAGAGCCTTGATACAATCATTAGCGCTCACCAATATTTTGGCACCACTAGTATTATGCCAACTGTCATTAGCGACTCGCTTAACGTTCTTCAGAAATGCACAGATACAATATCACAGGAGATAGATAATAATAAATCTTTACTAGGCGTTCACATTGAAGGGCCTTTCTTTAATGTGAAGTATCGCGGCGTCCATCAAAAACAATACATCAATACTATCAATGCCACCTATATGAATTTGTTTAAAACGTTGGACAAGTACCCAGTCATGCTGACGCTGGCACCAGAATGTATTTCAATTAAGCAGCTAAAAAGTCTTAAATCTTTGGGATTTAAAATCTTAGCTGGCCATACTGATGCAAACTATGATCAACTTGAAGAGGCTATTAAGTTTGGATTAGACGGCTTTACTCATTTATATAATGCAATGGGTCAAATTTCTGCAAGAGAGCCTGGAGTGGTTGGATCAGCATTAGATTTTGATGAGACATGGGCTAGTATTATTGTTGACTTGCACCATGTTCACCCATCCTTAATCAAACTATCATATAAACAAAAACCTGAAGGTAAGTTATTTTTTGTATCTGACTCAATGGCTACAATTAATCATGGTGAGCCATCGTTTGAGCTTTATGATGAGGTAGTGAGTGAATCAAAAGGTCGAATAATCAATTCGGAAGGTAAGCTTGCAGGATCATCTATTACCCAAATAGATGCCATTAAAAATGCTTATCAAAACTGTAATATTCCTCTTGAAAGTGCAATCTCAATGGCAACGCTTTATCCAGCTGAATATCTTGGCGTGTCCAATTATCTTGGAAAGCTTAAGAAAGGTTATAGGGCAGATTTTGCACACTTTGATTCTGATTTCAAAATTCAGAATGTCTGGGTTGCAGGCAGTCAACTCAATCGAGGTGATTCATGAGAATAGTTATTCTTCCAACTGAGGTAGAGGCAAGTAATTTTGCAGCTGAATTTATTACAGAGTTTATAAACAATAACAAGAATCCAGTTGTTGGACTGGCAACAGGTGGATCCGTTGTGATGACTTATGAAGCATTAATTAGTAAGCATCAATTAGGTCAGGTCAGCTTCCAAGAAACAACAACATTTAATTTAGATGAGTATTTAGGATTAGCTCCAAACCATGCTCAAAGTTATCGAAGTTATATGAATCGCACGCTCTTTGATCATATCGATATTGACCCATGTAACACCTATGTTCCAGAGTGCTTTGATGATAATTTTGACTCAGCTTGTTCCAGCTATGAAAATGAAATAAATAAGCGGGGTGGTATTGGCCTTCAGCTCTTAGGTGTTGGGTCGAATGGCCATATTGGCTTTAACGAGCCCACTTCGAGCTTTCAATCAAGAACAAGAGTTAAAACATTGACTAAAAGCACGCTCACTCAAAATGCACGTTTTTTTGAAGCCTCTGAAAACCAACCGTCTTTGGCCATCACCATGGGAATTGGAACCATTATGGAAGCCGAAAATATTCTTCTAATTGGTCTTGGCAAACACAAAAGTAAGGCAGTCGCTGATGTCATAGAAGGCCCACTTTCTGCATTTTGTCCCGGGAGTATTCTTCAAAATCATCCAAATGCGACTATCGTTATAGATAAGCTTGCTGCCTCTGACTTAGAACTCTATGACTACTATATTCAAACTGAGAAAATGAAGTCTAAATATAACTGCTAAAATTGAGTTATAATTTTTTTATAGAATATTTTAGTCTGTTTATATGAGCTTAATTTTCAAACAATTATTTGAAAGAGAAAGTTGCACGTTTACCTATCTGATTGCCGATAGCGAAACCAAAGAAGCAGCAATTGTTGATCCAGTAGATATTATGATTGAGAGGGATATAGCTTTACTAAAAGAGTTAGAGCTAGATCTAAAATTTATTATTGAAACCCACATTCATGCTGATCATATAACCAGTGCATGCCCCTTAAAGAAATATTATCCAAAAGCAAGAATTGTTATTGGAATGGAGAATATCGATGCTGAAGCCTGTTCAGATATCATGGTTAGCGAGGGGCATATTCTTAACATTGGAAAATTTGAAATCACAACAATTGAAACTCCAGGGCACACAGTAGGTTGCATGTCTTACCTTGTTGAAAACAAACTATTAACGGGCGATGCTCTATTTATTAGAAGCACTGGTAGATGTGATTTCCAAGGTGGCTCTGCTGAATCACTCTATGCCTCTATTCAAAAACTGTTTAAGCTTCCAGACTCAACCGAGGTTTATCCTGCGCATGACTATAACGGTCTTTCAGTTAGCACGATTGGTGAAGAGAAAAAGTTTAACTCGATGATAAGAGAGTCATTTGATCAAGAAACCTTTATCGAGAATGTAAATAGCCTAGATTTAGGCTTGCCGAAAAAAATTAAAGTTGCTGTTCCTGCCAATCAAAGCTGTGGCCTGATTGCAGAAAAGGTCTAAAAAGACTTAATAATCTATCATTACTTATTAAAATATAAGTCTATGGACATTACAACGCCCGCACTCCTCTTTCCTGCCATTTCATTATTATTTGTTGCCTATACCAATAGACTTCATTCATTGAGCGTACTAATTCGTGCAATGACCACTAAAGGCAGCAATGAATCAAAAACCAAGCATGCAGAAGAGCAAATTAAGATCCTTGAAAAGCGCGTCATTTACATCAGAAGGATGCAGGTCTTTGGCGTGGTCAGTTTTATATTTAACTTGATGACCATTATTTTGGTTTACCTAAAATTTTACATTCTAGGTAACTACATTTTTGGCTTTGGACTCTTGATGCTCTCAGGCTCATTACTGTTTGCTCTTCTAGAAACCTTGATATCGACAAAGGCTCTTGATATCCATCTGAAAAACTCTAATACTTAGGGTTTATTGCCTAAATTATCAGCGATCAAACAAACCATTTCGAACATGATTGAATTGGCAACATGTGCAGTAATTTGATTTGGTGAATCGACGGTTGGCATGAGACAGACAACATCACCTCCAATAACATTTCTACCTCTTAAACCTTGGAGCATTTTGAGAACATCAGGCATCTTGAACCCTTCAATAGCAGGCTCTAAATTTGCAACTCCAGGAGCTACAGTTACGTCCAAGCAATCTAAATCAAATGTAATATAGATTGGAGCATCACCAACTCGCTCTTGAATCATCTCAATACACTTTTCAACGCCGTATTCATCAAAGTTGTCTTTAGTAATAATCTCATAGCCAAGTTCATAACTTGAGTCGAGCCAGTCTAGTGTTCTTGTATTTCCCCTAATGCCAACTTGTATGCTTTTTGAAGCGTCAACAAAACCATCTCTTACCAAATAGCTCGCCCAGTGCGCTGCAGATTTCACTGCCCCTAGAAAATGATCTAGCTGATGAAAAGCATCAGTGTGGGCATCAAAATGAACTAATACTGCCTTTTCTCCATTGGTGAGTTTAGATTTGGGTCCTGCAATGGCCTGAAGAATGCCACCAGTAATTGAGTGATCCCCTCCAATTGAAATAGGACGAACACCAGACTCTGCAATGACTTCATAAAACTCAGTAATTCGCTCAATGCACATCTCATTATTGTTAGCTTCCGGGAGAGGAACATCACCAAAGTCCCTAATCTCACACATTTCCCAAGGTGAGATTCCAAACTTTAGGTGGCCTCGCCTTCCCTGAGCTGAAATATTCCTAACCGCTCTTGGTCCTAGATGTTGATCTCGCTGTGTTGTACCATTTCCAGTACTGTGAGGAACACCAACAAGAGCTATATCACATCCTTCTGTATCAGGATTATGTGGACAACGAAATAATGTAGGCACTCCCCACCAATAAAGGCCATTCATCATCGCGGAGTTGTCTCTTGTTTTTTTATCCATCGATAGCTCTTTTTTTATTCTTTAAATTCTACTCAAATTTTTCACTAATTTTGGCAAGAATAGCTTCTTTATAGGGCACCTCTAATTCTTTAGATGCCCAGGCCACGAAACCTAGGTCAACTTGCTGCTCCCAAGTTTCGATTGGGTTTTTAAATGAAGTGACAGAAGTCTGAGTTGGTGCTGATAAAAATAATGCCATCTCAGCCTACATCTGTCATCCAGTAGATGCAGGCTCTATATTCCTCAGCCAAATTTGCCCCTTGAATGTACTCTTGAGTGAGCTTAGTAATAGCCTCTGTTTGAGCTGCAACGATTTGACCATTGGTCATCTCCATATCTGCACCATCAATCATATGATAGGCATAGACTCTATTCATCAAAGCCTCTCCTGCGGTGAGACCTGCCATCTCAGGCCTAGTGAGTTCGATATAAATAAGTGCTGAACATCTAATAGCTCTATCTGCAACCTCTTTAACTGCATGAGCTGGCGATGCTAGTCCAATTAATAACAGTAATAAGGGTAGTATCTTTTTCATGAATTAGATCTAGTTATTGAGTAAATAAACGGTAAAGTATAAACAAAATAAACACCCAAATCACACCTAAATAACATCTTTTAGAATTCCCAAACAGTAAAATTTAACTGATTAAAAATTAATAATTTTACTTATGGCAGATAAACATTTAATTTTTGGTGCAACAGGATCTATCGGCTCTAGTTTAGCCAGACAACTAAAGGATTCAAATCAAGACGCACACCTTGTCTCAAGAAATAAAGAAGAGCTCAAAATTCTTGCGGAAGAGCTTGATTACAGCTACTCTGTGGTTGATGTTTTAGAGGATGGCTTTGTAGATAAAATTATCTCAGAAATGCAGGAAACAAATATTATGGGTTTGGCCTACTGCGTTGGATCGATTGATCTTAAGCCTCTTAAGAGAGTAACAGAAGCTGATATGCATCAATGCATGAAACTGAATCTTTACTCGGCAATCGAAGCAATCCAAGGCTTCCAAGACAATCTTAAAAAGAATAATGGCTCTATAGTCTTATTCTCTTCAGTTGCTGCTCAGAAAGGTTTTACGAACCATACAATTATTGCTTCAGCAAAAGCGGCTATAGAAGGCTTAACAGTAACTCTTGCAGCAGAACTAGCGCCAAGCATTAGAGTTAACTGTATTGCACCAAGCCTTACTGACTCAAAAATATCTCAGCCCATGCTCAAGAGTGACGTTATGGCTGAAGCCCTTGCCAAAGCGCACCCTCTTAAAAGGCTTGGGCATGGAAACGATTCAGCCGCACTTGCTAAATTTCTTTTAGGCAACGAAAGCACTTGGATGACCGGGCAAATCATTGGAGTTGATGGCGGAAGATCAAGCCTAAGCTAGCATAACCCCAAAACTAGTATGCTAGGTTAGTTGACTAATTTGTTCAAATAACTCTTTTGAAATTGTTATGCTGCGAGAGCTCTCAAGGAGCTTTCTTTTCTCCAATCTCTTATTGCCTGGCAGTCTCGTTGATGGCTGTTCAAGGATCGATTCAATAATGGTCTCAGTTCTCTCAGAAAATTGTTCACCGGAAAAAAAGTTAGGATCTATCGCAATGATGAGCTGCCCAACTCCAGGCGAGTCACCCTCAGCATTAAGGAATGAACTAGCCTCAAATCCAAAGTTAGATCCAGTTAGTCCTGCCGCTAAAATTTCTACCATCAGTGCAAGAGCGCTGCCTTTGGCATCACCAATTGGGAGCATTGCACCAGCTAGAGCCTTCTTGGGGTCTGTGGTTGGCTTGCCTTCACTATCAATGGCCCAATCCTCTGGAATTTTTTCATTCTGTTGATTAGCAACCATAACCTTCCCACGAGCAACTTTGCTTAGGCTCATATCGATGACTAATGGCGGTTCATTGTCACGAGGCGTCGAAAATGCAATTGGATTGGTTCCAAACAAAGCCTTGGTTCCGCCCCATGGTGGTATAGCCTTTGGCGTGTTTCCAAACATGAGACCAATCAGACCATTTTCAGCCAAAATCTCAACATGCCTGCCTGCCTGTCCAAAATGATGTGAGCGAGAAATACTGGCAGCCGCTATTCCAAATTTTTTACAAGTTACAGTAATTTCTTTAAGTGCTAGAGAAATTGCTGGATAAGCAAATCCATTGTTTGCATCGACTCTAATAACAGCTCCATTTGAACTCAGAATTGATGGGGCTTCATTTCCATTAACCTTGCCTGAAGTGAGCTGCTCAACATATGAGGGTATTCTTGAAAGTCCATGACCTGACTGTCCGTCAAACTCTGCACTCATTAATGCATCAGCCACTTCTCTAGCATTATCCTCAGAAGTCTGATTATTAACTAGTGCATTAAATGCCAAATCCCAGGCTTCTTTTTCAGAAATTTGTAATGTTTTTATCATCGATAGTTCCTATAAATTTAGAAAGTAAATTATAGTTATCTTAAGCCTTATAAAGTATATTTATTTAGATGATGGAGTTCTCTTTAAAAACAAGAATCAGTTTTTATTTAAGCGGCAGTTGGCTTCTTTTTTCGTTCTTTATTGCAACCACATACTCCAAGCTCAATAATCAAATCTTTATCAGCTGGTTTGATTTATACAATGTGTACTGGCACATATTTTTTATTGTTGGCGCTCCAGTCTGGATATACTGGTTTGCTCTCAAGCCCTATAAATGGATAAAAAAAATCCGAAATAAACAAAAAAATAATGAAGCTTAACATAGGCATATTTCAATATGAGATGCAGGATGAGAGTCCTGATGAAAAAATCACAGAGAAAGACCACAATCAGCTATTTAATTCTGCACAACTTTTTGATGACGAAGGCATATCTATTGCCAATCATCGCAAGAAACTTTTGCCACCAACCGCTGATGAATCAAAAATATTTACGCCCGGTAATGAAAGATCCATTTTTTCACTAAAGGGTGTCAAGTCAGCAATCGTTATTTGCTACGAATTAGAATTCCCAGAAATTATCAGAGAGCTCGCTCTTGAGGGAGTTGAGTTAATTATTGCACCAACCGGTCAGTCTTCACATTGGCCAGCGGCGGCGCTTTATAATTGCAGAACCAGAGCTTTTGAAAACGGAATTTTTGTCGCCTACGCAAACTCGACAGGTCAGCTAAACGGCATTAACTTTATGGGTGAGAGCAAAATTATAGGACCCGATGGTTTAGATATTGTCAATGCAGGCATTGGTGAAAAACTCATTTCTGCAGAGATTGACACAAACGAAATCAAACTGACACGCGGGAAACTTCCTTATCTAAAGGATTCCCAATCAATTTAATCAAACCAGTTGGTTTTTACTGACAGGATGAATTATCAACACCCCAGGGCATCATAGTATTACATAGAAAGGCGCCGTCTAATTAGCATTAGTTAAGTTAGCCTTAGCAAGATTTACACCGCTTAAATTTGCATGACTCAAGTCTGCCTCTGTGAGGTTGGCACCAGCTAGGTTAGAACCATATAAGTTCACCGCAAAAAGGTTAGACCCGAAAAGATTGGCATTTTCCAAATTCGATCCATTTATTTCAGCGCCAAAAAGACTGGATCCTTCTAGATTTGCATTATAGAGATTAGAATTTGATAGGTTTGCAGAGATAAAATCAGCTCCTGATAGAAGAGCATTATTGAGATCAGCGCCGATAAAATTTGTGTTTCTCAATAGACATCCTTGGCAACTATTCAATGAGTTTAATTTTAAAATGTTATCCTCAATATTCTGCCAATCGTTATTGCCATCAGCAAAAGTTAGAGTTGAAAGTGAAATAAGCATTAGAGTCAAAAAATTTTTCATGTCTATTC
>LUMG01000152.1_pt1 | contig 10747 bp, 10 predicted proteins | sample 729691 | NCBI WGS metagenome assembly LUMG01 (sample SAMN03860269, study PRJNA289734) | marine metagenome | biome: seawater column; feature: ocean; material: water; isolation source: Red Sea water column Station 34 - depth 50m | place: Saudi Arabia: Red Sea | collected 2011-10-15 | depth 50 m
TTTATTAGAAATAAACAGATTAAAGCAGGTTATGAAGAGGCTAGTGAAGAGGAAGTAATTGAAGCCTCAAAATTGGCGTGTTCGCATGACTTTATTACTAAATTGCCAGGAGGATATAATTATAAATTAGTTGAAAATGGTTCAAACTTATCTGGAAGATATTACTTTCTTATTAAATCCAGATATGAGATATAGGTTTAATATAAGACAAGATAGATTGTATATTGATACTGATTGGGCTCAAGTTAATGTTGATGATTGGTTTGTTATTGATTGTTTTAGAATATTAGATCCAGATGATTTTACAAGAGTTTATAATGATCCATTTTTAAAGAGGTATTTTACTGCTTTAGCTAAAAAACAATGGGGTCAAAATTTAATCAAATATCAGGGTGTTCAACTTCCTGGCGGTGTTCAACTTAATGGTAGAGAAATTTATGAAGATGGTCAAAAAGAATTAGATGAAATTAGGGAGAAAATGGCTAGTGATTATGAAATGCCCCCACTCGACATGATAGGATAATGAAATATGGCATTAAATCCATTCTTCCTACAAGGTTCTAAAAGTGAACAAGGTCTTGTTCAAGATCTAATCAATGAACAATTATCAATATATGGCGTTGAATGTCATTATATTCCTAGAAAACTTGTAACATCAAAATCAATATTTAAAGAGGTTATTGAATCAAGATTTGATCAAGCCTTTCCTTTAGAAGCATATTTAATGAACACTGATGGACTTGGTGGTCAAGGTGATATGTTGACTAAATTTGGAATTCGTTCAACAGATGAAGCAACTTTTGTTATTTCAAGAGAAAGATTTGAAGAATCTATTTCACCTTTTTTAAAAGAACAAAAGGATGATTATGAATTATATAAAAGACCCAAAGAAGGTGATTTGATTTTCTTTCCTCTTGGAAAGAGGATGTTTGAAATTAAATTTGTAGAACATGAAAAACCATTTTATCAATTAAGAAATTTATATACATATCAACTTCAATGTGAACTCTTTGAATATGAAGATGAAGTCATCGATACTAATGTTGAAGCCATTGATGAAGTGGTTCAGACAGAAGGTTATATGGCAAGACTTGTTCTTTCTGAGGTTGGAACTAGAGCTACTGGAATAACAACTCTTGTTTATAATGCAGTTCATAAGATATATCTTCAGAATGATGGATATGGATATGCTGCTGCTCCTACTGTTTCTATTAGTACTTCACCTGGAACAGATGCAACAGCTGTTGCAATTATGACGGAAAGAACTGGTATTCAGACTGGAAAATCAATTGATCGAATATTAATTATTAATCCAGGTAATCAATATACTGGTATTCCAACTGTGACCATTCCAGGCCCTGGCATTGCAACTGCAGGAATTACCACTTTGGGTTCTATTGGTATTGTTACAATTACCAGTGGTGGATCAGGTTATACAACCACTCCTAATGTTTCTATTGGTACTGCACCATCAGGAGGACAAGATGCAACTGCTGAAGCGGTAATGGTTGGTGGTACTGTTCGTTATATAAGACTTACTAATGCAGGTTATGGTTATACTCAGACTCCAACTATTACTGTTGGTGCTGCAAGTAGTGTTGGAACAGGTAATTTCGTCTTTAATGAAATTGTTAATGTTGGTACTTCATCAACTGTGACTGCAAGAGTTAAAGTTTGGGATGCAAGTTCTAAGACTCTTGATGTTAGTATGGTTTCTGCAATGACAATGGGAGCTGGTCAGAAGATAACAGGTCTTGAATCTGGTGCTGAATATATTGTTAAATCAGTGAACTATAATCAACCGAATGACTTTAATAATTCAGAATATTCAGCGGATCAATATAATGATAATGAAGAGTTTGAAACTCTTGCTGATGATTTATTGGATTTCACAGAAGGAAATCCTTTCGGTACTTTCTAAATAGTTAAAAAATATTGACATGTTAGGCACTTATTATTACCACGAAATCATAAGAAAGACAGTTATCGGTTTCGGTACTCTTTTTAATAATATTAATATTCGCCATAAAGATGGAGATGGTAAGAGTTATAGTACTATGAAAGTGCCTCTTGCTTATGGACCAATGCAGAAGTTTCTGGCAAGAATTCAACAACAACCAAATTTAGAACGAGAAACTGCAATAACTGTACCTCGTATTTCTTTTGAAATGACGGGTCTTCAGTATGATGCAACAAGAAAGGCAAGTGTTACTCAAACTTTTATGGCTAAGTCTGGAACGGCAGCTAAAAAAGTTTATATGCCTGTCCCATATAATATTCAATTTGAATTAAGTGTTTTATCAAAATTACAAGATGATTCTCTTCAAATTATTGAACAGATACTTCCATATTTTCAACCATCATTTAATATAACAATTAATCTTCTTAGTTCTATTGGTGAGAAAAAAGATGTACCTATCGTTTTAGAAGGTATTACACAAACTGATGATTATGAAGGTAGTTATGAAAGTAGAAGAATAATTATTCACACATTATCATTTACAGCTAAGACATATCTATTCGGTGCTATTGCAGATAGTACAGCTGGACTTATCAAGAAAGTTGATGTTGATTACTTCGCAGATACTGAAGTTAAGAGAGCTGTAAGAGTTCAGAGATATAGTGCTGCTCCGAAGGCACTTAAAGATTATGATAATGATGAAACAACCGTTGTGGATGGTGCAATATCTACTGCTGTTACTAAGATTAAATTGAGTGCTACATCAGATATTAGTACTGGTGATAGAATTATTATTGATCAAGAAATTATGTATGTTAGGACTAATGATACAGCTGCTGCAACTTTAACTGTTTACAGAGGTTATGATAACACTTCCAGAGCAAAACATGAACATAATGCTACTGTAAATATTCTCAGCAGTGCAGATGATTTACTTATCGAAACTGGTGATGATTTTGGATTTGATGAAATGACTTCCTTCTTCCAAGATGGAAAAGTTGCTGCACCTTCACAAGGTATAGATGTATGAGTGAATTTGGTTCCATAGAAAAGGCTTTAGATATAAAAGCCAAGAAGACTGAAGTTATTACAACTCCAGAAAATGGTTGTACTATTCGTTCAGAAAATCTTCTTAAAGTTAATCCTGAAGAAGAAATTAAAAAAGATTATAATTATACAAGAGGAAATCTTTATTCACTTATTGAAAAGGGACAAGAAGCACTTAATGGTGTTTTAGAACTTGCTCAAGAAAGTGATAGTGCAAGAGCTTATGAAGTTACTGGACAGATAATTAAAAGTGTGGCTGATACAACTGATAAATTAATTGACCTTCAACAAAAAATGAAAGATCTTGATGAAGAACCAAATAAAGGACCATCTACTGTGAATAATGCATTATTTGTAGGATCAACTGCTGAATTGGCTAAACTTATAAAGAATCAGAATAAAGATGATAAATGAAATCACCAGAATTAACTGAATTTTTTAGTTTAATTGGACAAGCTAAAAAAGAAAAAGAAGAAGAATTTGACAATCTATTAAAAGAAGCTAATGTAGATTTGGATTCATTAGCTTCATCAGTTTTTAATGGAATTGAAAAAGCGAAGATTGAAGTCAAGGAACAAAAGGAAAAAGAAGAAAAACTAATAGAACAATTGGATGATGTTCTTGATATTCTTGATAAACCAAAAGTTACTGTTGGTGTGCCTGAAGATTTTGATATATCTTCTCTTGAAGAAGATGTAGATGAGAATGATCAAATAGAAGAGGAAAAGGAAGAAGAAGAGATAAGTGATACCATATCAAAAGCGATCAAGTTTATTAAAGATACTCAGGTTAAAGAAGAATTACAGGATATTGAACCTAATGATCCAACTGTAAATAGTATTAAAACAGAAGTTAAAGAGTTACGAAATATTCTTTATAAAGTTCTTGCACATGGGCCAGGTTCTGGTGAAACTAAACTTGAATTTTTAGATGATGTAGATAGAGATTCTGCAAAAGTTAATAATAAGTATCTAAGATATGATTCCACTAGTGGTAAATGGAAAGGTGCTGATGCCAGTGGTGGAAGTGGTGGTAGTACTGCTGGTATCGATACTACAGGAACATCAGTATTTAAAAATGTAAGTATCAGTGGTGTAACTACTGTTACTGGTGGAGTTATTGGTGATTTAACTGGTGATGTAACTGGTAATGCAGATACAGCAACTGCCCTTGAAACAGCAAGAACAATTGGTGGAGTATCATTTGATGGTTCTGCTAATATAAATTTGCCTGGCGTCAATCAAAGTGGTAATCAAAACACTTCAGGAACTGCTGCTGGGTTAACTGGAACACCTAATATTACAGTAGGTTCAGTCACTGCTTCTACTGGTTCATTTAGTGGCAATGTAACTGTTGGCGGAACATTAACTTATGAAGATGTAACTAATATTGATTCAGTCGGACTTATAACTGCAAGAAGTGGAGTAAGTGTAACTGGTGGTGATATTAAAGTTGGAAGTGCAGTAACAATCAGTCAAGATAATATATTTACTACTGGTATTGTTACAGCAACAACTTTTGTAGGTAATGTAACTGGCAATGCTTCTGGTTCTGCTGCAACATTGGCTACTGCTAGAACAATTGGTGGTGTATCTTTCGATGGGTCTGCTAACATTAACCTCCCAGGTGTAAATGCTGCTGGTAACCAAAATACTACAGGTAATGCTGCTACTGCTACACTTGCTACCAATGCATCAGGATTGACGGGATATCCAAGTATTACTGTTGGAACAGTAACAGCCGCTAGTGTTATTTTAAATGATGGAGCAGTTCTTAGTGGTGTTTCAACTACATCATCTACATCACAGACTGCCATTAATACTTTTGCCGCTGCAACTTATCGTTCTGCCAAGTATAATATACAAGTTGTAAGAGGTAGTTCTTATCAAACATCAGAAGTATTGGTTATTCATGATGGAAGTAATTCCTATGGAACAGAATATGCAGTTATAAAAACTGGTAATTCTTTGGCAACTTTTGATACTGATATTAATTCTGGTAATGTGAGATTACTTGCAACACCATCTTCAGGTGACTCTACTACATTTAAGTTAGTGACAACATTAACTAAAGTATAAATATTAATACCACATTTGTGTCTGATGAAATCTAAGAATTGTCCACCAGGAAAATATTATTGCTTCGATGATAAGAAGTGTAAGAAAATTCCTACTGGTTATCATATAGGTGCTAAAGGTTATCTTTATCCAGATAAAGATAATGAGAATGGAGATGTTGAAAATGTTAATGGAAATGGGAATGGTGGAAATGGAAATGGAAATGGTGGTGGTAATGGTGGAGGAGTAAGTGAAGATAATCGTGTACGTTTTCAAAAGTATGGACGTACTTATGCAATAATGTTAATATGGAGAGGTAAGACATATAATACACAAATATTTGTTCCTAATTTGAGACAACCATCAAGGGCAGAATTGGAAAAAGAAATTCAAAAAATTTATCCTGGTGGTAAAATAACTTATTATGCAAAAAGAGATTATGATCCAACAGATGCAACAATATTGGTCCCAGAAGAAACTAAAACCAAAAAGAAAATTAGCTTTAGCATCTTTAGAACCAAATCTAAAGATAAAGAAAGAAAACCTGAAAAGGCTATGGATGCTGGCGCCAGAGCTAAGAGATTATTGCAAAGAAAAGAGTATGCTTCAAAGGTATCGGGTAGCACTGAAAACGTGCCAGATGACATTAGGGATAGTTTTGAAATAGATCCTAAAGCACATAAGTCAGCACAGAAGAAAGCAAAACTTCGTAATCTTGCAAAGGGTAATGCCAATCCTAATGAGAAAGCTGCTGCAGAAAAGAAAGCAGGTGGTCCTAAACTTTATGGTGAATCAATGAAAAAATAATTTGATTTTATTATTATGCCTGATACAATCTACCTTGGTAACCCCAATTTAAAAAAAGCAAATGTAACGGTTGAATTTACTCAAGAACAAGTTGAGGAATTCATCAAGTGTAAAGAAGATCCTGTTTACTTTGCTAAAAATTATATTAAAATTGTTTCTCTGGATGAAGGTTTAGTTCCTTTCGATATGTATCCTTTTCAGGAGAATTTAATTAATAATTTTCATGAATCAAGATTTAATATTTGTAAGATGCCTCGTCAGACAGGTAAATCAACAACTGTAGTTTCTTATCTTTTACATTATGCGGTTTTTAATGATAATGTCAACATTGCGATTTTGGCTAACAAGGCATCCACGGCTAGAGATTTACTTGGCAGATTACAACTTGCATATGAAAATTTACCTAATTGGATGCAACAAGGTATAATATCATGGAACAAAGGGAGTTTAGAACTTGAAAACGGATCAAAGATTTTGGCAGCTTCTACATCTGCAAGTGCTGTCCGAGGCGGTTCCTATAATGTCATATTCCTTGACGAGTTCGCATTTATTCCGAACCATATTGCAGACCAATTCTTTGCATCTGTTTATCCTACTATTTCTTCTGGTCAAAAAACAAAAGTAATTATAGTTTCAACTCCACATGGTATGAATCATTTCTACCGAATGTGGCACGATGCTGAAAGAAATAAAAATGAATATGTCCCAACAGAAGTTCATTGGTCAGAAGTACCTGGTAGAGACGCAGTTTGGAAAGAACAAACAATTGCAAACACATCAGAGTCTCAATTTAAAGTTGAGTTTGAATGTGAATTCTTAGGATCTGTTGATACTCTTATTTCTACTTCTAAATTAAGAACATTCGTCTATGAAGATCCACTTCAAAGTAATAAAGGAATAGATGTATATGAAAAACCAATAGAGGATCATGATTATATTATTACTGTTGACGTTGCTCGTGGAGTAGGTATTGATTATTCTGCTTTTATAGTTGTAGATATAACAACTTTTCCACATAAGGTTGTTGCAAAGTATAAGAATAATGAAATAAAACCAATGTTATTCCCATCTATTATTCATGATTGGGCAAAAGGATATAATAATGCATTTATTTTATGTGAGGTAAATGATATTGGTGATCAAGTTGCAAGTATTATTCATTATGATCTTGAATATTCTAATCTTTTAATGTCTTCTATGAGAGGTCGTGCAGGACAAATAGTTGGACAAGGATTTTCTGGTAAGAAGACTCAACTTGGAGTTAAAATGTCCAAGACTGTTAAAAAGGTTGGGTGTTCTAATTTAAAAACTTTAATTGAAGATGATAAAGTCATATTTAATGATTATGATATAATATCAGAGTTAACTACATTCATTCAAAAACATAATTCATTTGAGGCAGAAGAAGGATGTAATGATGACCTTGCAATGTGTCTTGTAATTTATGCTTGGTTAGTTGCACAGGATTATTTTAAAGAACTTACTGATCAGGATGTTAGAAAACGTATCTATGAGGATCAAAGAGATCAGATCGAACAAGATATGTCACCTTTTGGTTTCATTGTAGATGGAAGTGAGGAATCTTCTTTTGTAGACGCTGAAGGTGATAGATGGCATACTGATGAATATGGTGATCGTTCTTATATGTGGGATTATCAATGAAAGATACTAATTGGTCAGCACAAATTTTATTACCTTCAAATAGATTAGTTAAAGTTAATTTTACTGTCTGCAAATCTAATTTAAGAGAAGATGCTTTACATCGATGCAAAGCTCTTTACGGTGTTTCTGATGTTAGACAGTTAAAAAGAGAATGGACTTAGAACAGGAATTTGATTTACAACATTTATTATTTAAAGAAAGAACCTGTAAGGTATGTGGTCAGACAAAAGATTTAATAGATGGTTTTTATTTAACACGTAAAGATAGAGGTGCTAAACCATCTGCATATTCGTATGAATGTAAGATATGTACTATAAAAAGAGTTGTTAAAAAGAGAAAAGAAAAACCATTTACAGATTGGTCATACCCTGATTGGTAAGGTGTTCATAGCAGGTTTCCCCGTTTTAAGGAGCGCAAAATCATAAATAATTTCAAGTAAAAAAATTGAGAAATCTTAAGGGGAAACTTACATGGCTAACATAGGTTTAGTATCTCCAGGCGTTAAGGTTAGGGAAGTTGACCTGACGGTTGGAAGAATTGACTCAATAAACAATGTAACAGGTGGTATTGTGGGACCATTCTCACAAGGACCAGTTGGTGAAGCAATAGAAATTGAAAACGAACAGGAATTATTAGATTTCTACGGAAAACCAATTTCTTCAGATAGACAGTATGAGTATTGGTACACAGCTGCCAACTATCTTAACTACGGTGGTATTCTAAGAGTTATTCGTTCAGACGGAGCAAATCTTAGAAACGCAAACGTTGGTGGTAAACCTTCTACACACCCAACAGGTATTGGTTCTACTGATAGTCTTAAGATCAAGTCTTATGATGATTATAAGAATAATTATGAAACAACTTCTTCCTATAGGTTAGCCGCAAGAAACCCAGGTAATTGGGCAGAAGGACTTAAAGTTGCTTATATCGATGGTGCTGCTGATCAAACAATTAATATAGGTGTTCATGCCGCAAACAATATATCTGTTGGTGCTGCTGTAACTCAGACATTAAGTGGTCTTATTGTTGGTGTTGGTACAACTTCAGCAGCTGATGGATATCTTCAAGGTGTCGTTGTTGGTACTGCAACAAGTTCAATCGATGTTAAAGTTGTAAATAGAGTTTCTGCTGCAGGTAGTGTATTCCCAGTTACTTATGCTGAGAGTGGATTGTATGCCTTCAGAGCAGGTACTGCAACAAGTGAAGGTGTTGCTGCTCACGCTATTACAGGTGCTAATGGTCTTAGTGTTCTTAACACTTCTTCAACCATTGCTAATCCTAAGGCTGGACTTACAACTGTATTCTCTGCAACTTCTGTAGCAGACTGGTACGATGGACAATCTATTCAATTAAAGAATGGTGCAGTTCAATGGAAGTCTATTGCTGAAAAACCAGGAACAAGTAATTATGCAGCTGCAAGAAATGCTTCTAACGATGAACTTCATATTGTAGTTATTGACGATAAAGGAACTATTACTGGTAATCAGGGAACTATTCTTGAGAAACACACTTATCTATCTAAGGCATTAGATGCTAAAGATACATTTGGTGGACCTATTTACTATAAGGATTACATCGCTGATAATTCCGAGTATATCTACGTTGGTTTAGCCACTGGTGATGGTACAATCTCTTCTGGTATTTCAACAGTCTTTACTAAGTCTTCAGTTGATGCAGGTACTTGGGCTCAGGATGCACAAGATACTATATTCAACGTTGTTGATAACACACTTTATGAATTACAACATGGTAAGGATTATTCACAAGGATCTGATCAATCTACTCCTGTTGGTGGATATAGTGTAAGTCTTGGTGAGTTAATGAATGGATACGAACTCTTCGAGAACGAAGCTGAGTATCAAGTTGACTTCCTACTTAATGCTGGTGGTATACCAGGAGATAAAGAACAATCTCAAGCAAAAGCTAATAAGTTAATTGAAATCGCTGAAGTCAGAAAGGATTGTATGGCAGTTATTTCTCCATACAGAGAAGCAGTTGTTAATGTAGCAGATTCTAAGACTCAAACTACTAATGTTGTTGAGTTCTTCGATGCTATTACTTCAACTTCTTATGCAGTATTTGATTCAGGTTACAAGTATCAGTATGATCGTTTTAACAACACATTCAGATACATGCCTTTGAATGGTGATATTGGTGGATTGATTGCAAGAACAGCAACTGAACAATATCCTTGGTTCTCACCTGCTGGTTCTCAAAGAGGTAATATTCTCAACACTGTTAAACTTGCTTACAATCCAAGTAAGGCACAGAGAGATACATTATACACAAGAAGAGTTAACCCAGTTGTATTCCAACAAGGTGGTGGATTCTTACTCTTCGGTGATAAGACTGCTCTATCTTATGCATCTGCCTTCGATAGAATCAACGTTCGTCGTTTGTTCTTAACTTTAGAATCAACTATTGAAGTCGCTGCTAGAACTCAATTATTCGAGTTTAACGACGATATTACAAGAGCAAACTTTAGAAATATCGTTGAACCTTATCTTCGTGATGTTCAAGCGAAGAGAGGTATTTCCGACTTTGTTGTTATTTGTGACGATACTAATAACACTCCTGATGTTATTGATGCCAATGAATTCAAAGCGGACATTTTCATTAAACCAGCTCGTTCTATCAACTTCATCGGTCTAACCTTTGTTGCTACAAGAACTGGAGTCAGCTTCTCTGAAGTTATTGGTCGAGTTTAATGATTTTTATTCTAAATAACTAACATAAGGAGAACTTAAACAAATGGCAACATTTAACCAAAGGACTATAGCCGACTTTAAAGGTCGGCTAACTGGGGGTGGTGCAAGACCGAATTTATTTGAAGTTGAAATGACTTTCCCCAATGTCATCAACTTGGTAGGATCAGCAGTAGGCGGAAGTGATACTACACCTGAAACTGAAATGAGATATATGGTGAAAGCAGCTGAATTGCCTGCTTCAAACATTGGTGATATACCACTTAATTTCAGAGGTCGTATTCTTCACGTTGCTGGAGATAGAACTTTTGATCCTTGGACAGTTACTATTATTAATAATACTGATTGGGCTCTTAGGAGAAAGTTTGAAAATTGGTCTCAAATGATTAATGATCGATCATATGATACTGGTGTAACTTCACCAAACGATTACCAGACTAATGCTACTGTATTCCAGTTAGCAAGAGGCCCTAAAGCAGGAAATAAGCAGTTAGGTAAGGATGATGAGA
>LUMG01000230.1_pt1 | contig 10673 bp, 10 predicted proteins | sample 729691 | NCBI WGS metagenome assembly LUMG01 (sample SAMN03860269, study PRJNA289734) | marine metagenome | biome: seawater column; feature: ocean; material: water; isolation source: Red Sea water column Station 34 - depth 50m | place: Saudi Arabia: Red Sea | collected 2011-10-15 | depth 50 m
GTGTTAAAACTCAGTAACAATATCGAGGTAGCACTTTTTTCCTATTCGACTTACAGTTAGCTCACATTACATAAGCAAGGGCATAGGTATGTATACACTTTACGGATATCCGAAAACTCGCTCGGTTCGCGTGGCATGGGCACTGGAAGAGCTAGGTTTACCTTTTGAGTACAGCTTAGTTGACTTAAAACAAGGGCAACACCTTTCAGAAGAATATAAAGCCATCAGTCCTGCCTCTAAAATCCCAGCGCTTGCGACCCCAGAAGGTACCTTGACGGAATCGGCGGCTATCGTCACTTTTTTAGCTGAACGTCACGGCATGCATGAATTCATTCCAGAGCCTGGTAGCTTCGAGCGAGCCAGATATGAAGAAATGATGTTGTTTCTTACCAATGAGTTAGAGCAACCGATTTGGAATTTGGCAAAGCACACCTTTGCATTGCCTAAAGAGCAAAGACTTGAACAAATGCGTGATGTAGCGGTGTGGGAGTTCAAGCGCGTGTTGCCTGTATTTTCTTCTATGCTTGGCGACAAAGAATTTGTGTGTGGAAACATGTTTACTATGGCCGACATTATAGCCGGTCATATTTTAGCGTGGGCAAAAGGTAGTAAATTAGATATTACTTTGAATGGTAAAATAGACAATGTAGCTGCGTACGCTCAACGTGTGTTAGGCCGTGAGGCGTATGAAAGGGCGTGGCGAAAAGAGATGGCTCATTTGCCTGAATAAACAGTGCATGCTGAAAAACCTCAAATGAATAGATACCGTGTGAAGATGTGGCTAATTAAGTAAACGCTGAATTGCATTGTACAGCCGGTATGCCTGATATCTGGCGTCAGGTACGTATTAATAGGTTTAAATGAGCTTGTCACACGATATATAGAATCAAAAAAACACAAAACGACAGCGTCTTTTTTGTTGAAAACTAGCCGCAAAACAAAGGCGAAATAACAAGGGAATAAAAATGAAAGCATTTAAATCACTACTTGTAAGTAGTGCTGTAACCATGGCACTGGGGCTAAGCTCGGCTGTGGCACATGAACACAATCACGCAAATACGCAGAGTTCATCAAAAAGTACCTCAGTTGCAAAAGAAGCGTCTGAGCACGAAAAGCTCTTTGCGCTTTTTGCAGCCGCTGACCAGCGTGATATTGAGCTAAACCCAATTATGGCTATATTCCGTGGCGACATGCGTTACGCGGACAGAATGGGCGACTTCTTAACAGACTCTCACGCTCTAGCGGGAAAAACAGCGACACTGCTGAATTTGTCTGAACTTAAACAAATCGACCGCAGTAAGTTAAGCGACACCGACAAGCTTGCCTACGATGTATTTAAATACAACGAAGAGCGCTCACTAAAAATGTCCACCGACGAGATTGAAGCGTTAACGGAAGTACGCCCTGTTAACCACTTCAGCGGTTTCCATACCTTCTACCCGACTTTTGCGAGCGGAAAGGGCGCAGCGCCATTTAAAACGATAGAAGATTACGAAAATAACTTATCTCGCCATAAGGATTACATAGCTATTTCTGACCGCGCTATCGGAAAGTTCCGCGAGGGCATGGAAAGCGGTGTTCTTGAAACTAAACTTACTATCGATCGCGTGATCAAGCAGTTCGATACTCAGCTGGCTATTCCTATTAAAGAGTCACAATTTGCAACCACGCGTATGCGCGACTTCCTTCGCGACGAGTATTTGCCTGTTGCCCGTGAAAGCATTGGCCTTAGCGATATGAAAGGTGGTGCAAAGCTTTATCAATTGATGGTGGAAGGTTCAACCACACTGCCAATGACCCCTGATGAACTGCATAATCTTGGTTTAAAAGAAGTTAAGCGTATCAAAAATGACATGCTTGAAATTAAGGACGAAGTGAAGTTTGAAGGGACATTAAACGAATTCTTCGACTATGTGCGCACCGATCCTAAGTTCAAGCCTGAAAGCCGTGAGGCGTTAACGCAGAGCTACTATGATATTGGCCGTGAGGTTGATGAAAAAATTGACCAATACTTCTCACTATTGCCTAAGTCTGAGTTAGAAATAAAGCCGTACGACCCTGCCATTGAGCAATTCAGTGCGGGAGGCTCATATCAGCCAGGCACGCCAGACGGCTCTCGTCCAGGTACTTTCTACTTTAATGCCTACGATTTGCCTAGCCGCCTAACCACGGGCAACGTTACCTTGTATTTACACGAAGGTGCTCCTGGTCACCATTTCCAAGTAAGTCTAGCGCAAGAAAATGAAGCGCTACCTTCATTCATGCGCTTTAGCTTCCTACCAGCCTTCGGTGAAGGTTGGGCGCTGTATTCTGAAACGCTAGGGTATGAAATGGGGTTCTTTGACGATCCATGGAATCGTTATGGAACGCTTCAAGATGAGCAGTTGCGCGCCATGCGTTTGGTGGTAGACACAGGTATTCACGCGAAAGGTTGGACCCGCGAACAAGCCATCGACTTTATGCTTGATAACTCAGGCATGACCCGCACAGAAGTTGTAGCCGAGGTAGAGCGTTATATTGCTATCCCATCACAAGCGCTATCTTACAAAGTGGGTGCACTTAAAATTCAAGAATTGCGCGCGCGCGCAGAGAAGGCGTTAGGTGATGATTTCGACATCCGTGAGTTCCACGCGCAAGTGTTAAACACGGGCGGCATTCCACTTGCTATTCTTGAGCAGAAAATAGATCGCTGGATCGCTAGTCAAAAAAGTTAAGGACTAAAACCCCTTACTTAAACTTTTTAAAGCGCAATCAGCGTTAAGTTAAGAACAGTAAAAAGCCGATATTTGACGTAAAGCCAGTAATATTCAGTATTACTGGCTTTTTTCTTTTTGCGACTAATGGCAGTGATATTGTTCAAAAGCTTCACTAGAGTAGTTAGTGAACAATTTTCAAAAATTATCAGGGAGCATGCAGTGGAGTTAGGGTTATTTTCGCTAAGTTTAACGGTAAAGGACATTAGCAAGTCGAAAGCGTTTTATGAAGCATTGGGCTTTGATGCTATGCCGTCCTGTGGGTCGGTGGAAGACAAATGGCTGATGATGAAAAATGGCACCACCATGATTGGCTTATTCGAAGGAATGTTTGAAGACAATATTATGACCTTTAACCCTAGCGATGTTAGAGCACTTCAGGCGAGCTTAGTTGAACAGGGTATTGCATTGGACGTGCCTGTGAAAGGCGATAGCGGCCCCGGGCATCTAATTGTAAAAGATCCAGATGGCAACGCTATCATGTTCGATCAGTTTTAATATAAAGTTGCTCTTCTAATCGCAATTTGTGGGCTAACTTGTAAAGCGCTTTTTGAACAATTACTCTTAAATTAAGGGAAAGTCAGAAAGGGAAAGCATGTTGAAAACAAAACTGTTATTTCTAGCTATGGCATTAATGGCTAATGTGGCGTGCCAGAGCACTAAAAGCAGTGATGCCAAGAGCAAGAGTGAGTTAGCACCTTACAATTGGCAGATTAGCGAATTCGCATTAATCGATGTGGAAGAGCCCGGGGCGCTCTTTGCGTTATCTGAGCAGCAAAAGCAGCACTTTCTTTCTTATTATAATTCGCCCGCAAAAGCACACATATCACCTAATTTTCGCCTCGCTTATTATCTGGATAACCTGGTTTCGAACTTCAGTTACGCAGGCGACACGCTAATAGCTCGAGATGTTTTAAACAAACGTTACGGAAACTGCATGTCGCTTGCATTGCTTACTACAGCGCTTGCCAAGCTCGTTAACTTAGATGTGGTTTATCAACAGGTCCATACTCCACCACTGTATCGGCGGTTTGGAAACACGCTCACTACGTCAACACATGTTCGAAGCATTATTTTAGGGCCTGAAACCGAAAAAACAGGCGATAGTATTGTTTTTCGGGGGAGAGCGGTGATTGATTATTTTCCATCAAGCCGTAACGACCGCGGAGTTTATATCTCCGAGGCTGACTTTATCTCAATGTATTACCAAAATATGTCTGCTGAAGTGATGAGCGACAACCCTGATTTAGCCTACAGTTATTTGTATCGCGCAATGCAGTTAAACACAGCGAATGCATCAACGCTAAATTCTCACGCGGTACTCTACCGTTCAAACGGCTACGAAGAAGAAGCTCGGAAACTTTACGAATTTGCTATTGAAAACCATATCCAATCGGTTCATACGCTATCAAACTTTGCAGTGCTACTTAAGAAAATAGGTGACGTAGAAACCTTATCGCGAATTGGGGAAATGTATTTAAAAACAGACGATGACAACCCTTACCGATGGGTAGATTTGGGGAATGCATTTTTAGCGAAAGGTGAGCTTTCGGAGGCAGAAATGTTTTTCAACAAGGCCATCGCTACAGGACCTTATTTAGGCGAGAGTTACTCGGCTATGGCTAAAACTTACTTTTTAAAGGGCGAGGTGATCAAAGCTGAAAGTATGATGGAAAAAGCGCTCTCTCTTTCGCTGCCTTCGCATAACAGAGCGCTTTACACCGCAAAGCTACAGGCTATTCAAAATAGCCAATAACGAACGGGGTTCTTGGTGTTGGCTGCGCGCTTAAATTCGCGCTGCCAGTTCAGCGCCCTGACGAATAGCGCGTTTAGCATCAAGTTCAGCCGCTACGTCAGCACCGCCGATAATGTGCACAGTAAATCCTGCCTCTTCTAGAGGTTGTTGCAGAGTCTTAAACGGCTCCTGACCAGCACATACAATGACGTTATCGACCGGCAATACTTTGGGGGTGTCGTTAATCAGCACGTGCAGGCCTTCATCGTCTACTTTCTCGTAGCTCACACCATTTATCATTTGAACATTGTGGTGTTTCAATGATTGCCTGTGGATCCAGCCCGTTGTTTTGCCTAACCCTTTGCCCACTTTAGACGTTTTACGTTGCAGTAGATACACTTCGCGATCTGAAGGCTCTATTGCTTTTTCCTTTAGTGCACCCGGTGCCGCATAGTCTTTATCTATACCCCAATGCGCCAGCCATTTTTCTTTATCTTTGGCTAAATGTTCGTGTTCAACCAAGAACTCTGCTACATCAAAACCAATGCCGCCGGCGCCAACAATAGCCACTTTCTTGCCTACTGGCTTGTGGTCGCGCAATACGTCTAAATAACTCATCACTTTAGGATGGTCGTGTCCTTTAATCGTAAGCGTACGAGGATTAATACCGGTGGCTAGCACCACTTCATCAAACCCCTTGTTTGAAAGGCTATCTACGTTTACTTGGGTGTTAAGGTGAACCGTAACGCCCAGGCGAGCTAATTGATTGTCAAAGTAGCGTAGGGTTTCGTAAAACTCTTCTTTACCCGGCACTTGCTTGGCGTAATTAAATTGACCGCCAATTTCACTGGCTTTATCAAATAGATGTACCTCGTGGCCGCGCTCTGCGGCATACATGGAAAACGCTAAACCCGCAGGCCCTGCACCTACTACCGCTAGTTTTTTCTTATTTTGAGTAGGGGTAAAGGTAAGTTCGGTCTCGTAGCACGCTTGTGGGTTTACCAAGCAACTTGCACGCTTTTGTTCGAATGCATGGTCTAGGCAAGCCTGGTTACAGGCAATACACGTGTTGATTAGCTTAGACTCATTGCGCATGGCCTTCGCTACAAAGTGTGCGTCAGCCAAGAAAGGTCGCGCCATCGATACCATATCAGCATGGCCTTGTGCGAGTACCGATTCTGCAACTTCAGGCGTATTGATACGGTTAGTCGTAATAAGAGGGATAGACACCTCTTTTTTCATGCGTTCGGTTATCCAGGTAAACGCCGCGCGAGGCACAGATGTGGAAATAGTGGGTACCCGTGCTTCGTGCCATCCAATGCCAGTATTGATCAGGGTAGCGCCTGCTTTTTCGATTTCTTTGGCTAAATACACGACTTCTTCCCACTTAGCACCGCCTTCGACTAAGTCCAGCATAGACAGGCGATAAATAATGATGAAGTTAGTGCCCACTTTCTCGCGTACACCTTTTACTATCTCAATCGCTAGGCGAGCGCGGTTTTCTAAGCTGCCACCCCATTCATCATTTCTGTGGTTGGTGCGCTCACAGAAAAACTGATTAATGAGGTAGCCTTCAGAACCCATAATTTCCACGCCGTCATAGCCCGCCTTTTGAGCTAGGCTAGCGCATTTTACGTAGTCTTTAATTGTGCTTCTTACGCCGCGAGAGGATAATTCGCGGGGCTTAAAAGGGGTAATGGGCGACTTCATCGGTGAAGCCGAAACAGCAAGTGGATGATAACCGTAACGGCCTGAATGCAAAATTTGCATGCAAATTTTGCCATCTTCTTTATGCACAGCATCAGTAATAACACGGTGTTTTTTCGCGTGGCGAGAGCGGGTCATTCTGCCAGCGAAGGGCGCTACCCAACCTGAAATGTTCGGGCTAATACCACCTGTTACGATTAGCCCCGCACCGCCTTTTGCTCGCTCAGCGTAAAACGCAGCAAGTTTGTCAAAACCGCCTTTCTCTTCTTCTAGGCCTAAATGCATTGACCCCATAAGGGTGCGGTTGCGAAGTGTGGTAAAGCCCAAATCTAACGGAGCTAACAGGTTAGGGAAGTAAGGTGAGAGTTGTTCCGAATTGTTAGCAGACTGCGGTGTAGCTGCCTGAGATACGGTCTGAGACGAGGGCGTATTCATAATTGTTCTCTTTTTATTTGCTATGAAGGCAGTTAGTGCATGTCGCTTTTTGCCACGGCGCAGTGTTCAACTGTCTTTCGTGATTTAAGTGCTAATGGTTACACATACTCCGATCACACTAACTTGCCCGACCAGTTGCTTTGATTATTTACCACCGCATTCGATTGGTAAAGTGCAGTTCCCATATTTTTAACATAATAAAAAAGCGAGATACCGGGCTAACGGATATCTCGCTTCGTTAATCATGGCTTTTTCTCAAAAGCATGAATGTTTTATAGGTGAGCGCTTACTAATGCCATGGGCACTATTAAAGCGCTAATCGCCCTATGAATTACTCGTCTACGTACATTTTCTGCTGGAACTTGAGTGTTTGTTTGCTGCTACCTTTTTGAACGTCAATCTCAAACCTAAAGGTTTCCTGGTCGCGAAATGGCAACACGGCAAGGTAATAGATAGCATCGCCTTCTTCCACCTTCTTGAAAGTCAGCTTACGCGAGTTGCCTAACAGGTTCTTAGCTGTACCTGTTACATCTGCCCGTTGCGCTTCACCGGAAACTTTGTCTAACACCGAAATGTTAACCAACGCATTAAACTTACTTCTTACAATGCCGTAGCTAGCCGCTACTTCAGGTGTCAGAAATGGTGTACTCACCACCATATAGTGAACATCCCATTCACCAAGCGTTTGCTTTTGCTCGGCAAATGCGGAAAAGCTTAAGCATGACATAGCCATCGCGAGAAGTGCTACGTAAGCTTTTTTGATATGTTTTATTCTACCCATGATAGAAACTACCTCTGCCTTCATCTTGTTTTTAATTCTTACCCATTACAGCTTGTTTCGCTCTATGACCCAAACTGCATGACCGATATTTTCACTAATACTGTCTTTAGCAGACATTGTTTACATAGGGAAAATGTCTCGGATCAGAAGCTGTAGAAACTGTAATGCGATGATGGCAATAAGCACTGATAAATCTAAACCGCCTAATGGTGGGATGACTTTACGTATAGGCGCTAAAAACGGCTCGGTTAGCTGATACAGTACATAGTCAACCGGAGACTGACCTTGTGACACCCAGCTTAAAATAGCGCGTAGCAGCAGCACCCAAAACATTAATGACAGGGTTTCTTTTATCACGCCAACCACTGACAAAATCGCAATGCCGATTGGGTTTAGACTACCGCCAAACATTAACCCTAGGGTTATTAGCTTAAGCGCGCATACCGCTATGGCTAAAACAAAGGTAGCGGTATCGAACCTGCCGATTGACGGAATAATACGGCGCAACGGCCCCACGATAGGGTGGGTTGCTTTTACTACAAATTGACTGAGTGGATTATAAAAATCTGCCTGAACCATTTGTAACCAAAGGCGCAGAATAACCACCATCAAATAAAGGCTAAATAAGGTATCAACCAAAAATACCGTTGCGTTCATGTTGTGTTTTTCCTAAAACGTTATAGCTGTTTTGCCATTTCTTCAGCACGTGCTACGGCGGCGCGCATCGACTTGCTGACAATATCTTTTAAACCTTCATTAATGAAAGTGTTGACGGCTTCTGCGGTAGTGCCGCCCTTAGACGTAACTTGGGCACGAAGCTCACTTAATTCAAGGTCTGGGTTGTTACAAACCATTTCGGCTGCGCCTAACATCGCTTGTTGAACCATTAAGCGGGATTGCGCTTTATCAAACCCCATGTTCATGGCTTCTTCCTGCATATTTTGTAAGAACAAGAAGAAATAAGCAGGACTGCTGCCCGCTGCAGCGATCACGCCGTTAATACCTTCTTCTTTATCTACCCAAACTGTTTCGCCAACGCTGTTCATTACATCGTCAACGTATTGCCTATCCGACTCAGAAACCGTGTCGTCGGCATACATTCCAGACATGCCTTTACCTAACAAGCTCGGCGTGTTTGGCATAATGCGAACAACGGGGTATTCACCACCTAGCATTTCTTGCAATCTGGCTACCGGAAGTCCTGCAGCAATGCTCATAAACAACTTGCCCGATAGGTCGTTGTTTTTCTGAAGCTCGCCGCACATATCGCCCATTATTTGTGGTTTTACCGCAAGCACTATGGCATCAGCGAATTGGCAGGCTTCATCGTTAGACTGGGTAGTGTGAATACCAAACTCGGCCTTCAGGCCGTCTAACTTTGGTGTGGAAGGGTTTGCCGCAAGGATATTTTCTTTTGCGTACCCAGATTTGATAAGACCACTGATGATGCTGCGGCTCATGTTACCCGCGCCAATAAATGCTAATTTTTTCTGTTGCATGTAAATCCTATTTGTTGGTTGCGTTTAAGTCTGTGTAGCGAGGCGAAGCGCTATCATTCAGATTAGCGCGCTAGTTTCGCTTACCGAAAATAGCGGTACCGATTCGCACCATAGTCGACCCGTGTTGAATCGCTTCAGCCATATCACTACTCATTCCTACGGATAGGGTATCAAAATTGCTCAATGATGTATGGTAGTGGTCGAATAATTCTTTTAGCTTAGACAGTGTGGCGTGCTGCTGTTCTTCACTAGGATCAGCTTTAGGAATCGCCATTAAACCACGCAAAGTCAGGTGCTCTTGAGAGTTAACAAACTCCACTAGCGCATCTAATTCACTTAGGGCTACCCCTGACTTACTCTCTTCATCATCAATATTAACCTGAATGCACACGTTTAACGGCGGCATAGAGTCAGGGCGCTGCTCGTTTAAGCGACGAGCAATTTTTTCTCTATCTACAGACTGAACCCAATCAAAGTGTTCAGCTACCACTTTGGTTTTATTCGATTGGATTGGACCAATCATGTGCCATTCTATATCGCTTAAGTGAGAAAGTTCCTGAACCTTTTCAACACCTTCCTGCACGTAATTTTCGCCGAACATACGTTGTCCGGCTTCATACGCTTCCATGATATCTGATACGGGTTTTGTTTTGCTAACCGCTAGCAATTTAACGGAATTTGGTGGACGATGTGCACTGGTAGCGGCTTGGTCTATTCCTTTTCGTGCGGAATCTAGTCTTTCTGCTATTGTTTGCATTATTCACCTTGTTTTGGAGAAGTGGTTGTGGATATTACCGAACTTTTGGCTTTCAGTGTTAAGAATAACGCCTCAGATTTACACTTATCAGCGGGCCTACCACCAATTATTCGTGTAGATGGCGAAATGCGTAAGCTGAACGTGCCAGCCCTCGATCACAAACAAGTACATGGTCTCGTTTATGAGATTATGAATGACATGCAGCGCAAAGAATACGAAGAAAACCTGGAAACCGATTTTTCTTTTGAAGTAAATGGCCTGTCGCGCTTTCGTGTTAACGCGTTTGTGCAAAACCGAGGCGCAGCGGCAGTATTACGTACTATTCCCAGTAAAGTATTAACCTTGGATGACCTTGGCGCGCCTGAAATTTTCAAGGAAATTATAAATCAGCCTACTGGCATTGTACTTGTGACAGGCGCCACCGGCTCGGGTAAAAGTACCACGCTTGCGGCCGACCCTGACGTTATTCTAGTCGGTGAGCTACGTGACCTAGAGACCATACGCCTTGCCATTTCAGCTGCCGAAACCGGCCACTTAGTATTTGGCACACTACACACCAACTCTGCACCAAAAACCATTGACCGCATCATTGACGTTTTCCCAGCAGAAGAAAAAGCCATGGTGCGCTCTATGTTGTCTGAATCATTGCGCGCGGTAATTTCACAAACCCTGCTTAAGAAAGTAGGCGGAGGCCGGGTTGCTGCCCATGAAATTATGGTGGGGATCCCCGCTATTCGTAACCTTATCCGCGAAGATAAAGTGCCGCAAATGTACTCGGTAATTCAAACGGGTCAGGCTCACGGTATGCAAACCATGGATCAGTGTCTTCAGCGCTTAGTGGCGATGGGTGTTATTACTAAACAAGACGCCGCTGCAAAGTCAGTTGATAAACAGTCGATGAACAGTTTCTAGAGGCCATCATGTTAGATTCATTACTTCAAAAAATGGTCGATACCAACGCATCGGATTTGTTCGTAACGGCGGGATTCCCCGTAAGCGCCAAGAT
>LUMG01000275.1_pt1 | contig 10634 bp, 11 predicted proteins | sample 729691 | NCBI WGS metagenome assembly LUMG01 (sample SAMN03860269, study PRJNA289734) | marine metagenome | biome: seawater column; feature: ocean; material: water; isolation source: Red Sea water column Station 34 - depth 50m | place: Saudi Arabia: Red Sea | collected 2011-10-15 | depth 50 m
ACACGAACCATCGTCGAATATGTTCCGCCCAAAAATTTCATTTTAACTTCAGAAACGTGATTACCTAGCTCCATAGGATAACCAGATATTATTCCTGTATTCGGATCTAAATCAAGACCTAAATCTAAATCAGGATACATTGAATAACGAATATTTACAATTTCTTTAGGATTGATTAATCCTAATCTAACGACCCAGGGATCCAAGTATGGTTTCATTTCGATTATAGAATCGTTCCTATCTTTTACAAATAGAACATATTTAGGAGAATATTGAAGCGGATTACGATATTTGCGTATTGTAACTAGTACAAGAAATAAAATAACAAGAGAAATTGCTAGGTAATATATTTCAGATGAGTTCTTTCCAAAGAAATCTATGTAATCTAAATAAAAAGTTGTGATTACTGCTGCTATGAACAAGAAGAGATTTTCACGTATCAAACCAATGATAATTCTATAATATTTTTCAGTCGGTGTCATCCTTGTCCTCATCTTCTTCTGAGGATGGCCCTTCCTTCAGACCCTCATTGAAGGCGGCTTTTGATTGACCCATACTTTTAGCAAGTTCTGGTAGCTTTTTAGCTCCAAAAATGAGTAGAACAATTCCTCCAATAATCAATGCTTCGGTGGTACCAATCATACTTTACTATCAATAGTGAGGTAAATTAACCTTATGGGCGAACAACAAAAACCCCTGTCCGATGAACTATTGTGGCAAAAAAACCTGCATACGATGACATCGTAGACAATTTGAGAGGCAAAATGTGGTTTTATTTGGTAATCGCTTTTGCTACTTTTGCAGTTGTTTTCAACTTTGCTCCTGATATAATTGATTGGATTGCAGAAAAACTTCTGCCTGATGATGCTACACTGATTTATCTTTCTCCAGCTGAATTTTTCCTTCTAAAATTGAGAGTTGCAGGGTATTCTGTGATTTCTTTGGTTTTTATAATTGCTACAATCCAAGTCTGGTACACTGTAAGATCGCGCTCACTGTTACCTGATTTAGGTATCGGAAAATTAATTGGAATATTAATTATTTCTTTGATTTTATTTTTGTTAGGAGTTGCCTATTCCTTAGAACTAATGTTGCCTACAGTCCTAGAATATCTACAGAACGATGCAGCAGATGCGGGGCTTGAAACCACATACAGTCTCAGTGCCTTCTATCACTTTGTATTCCTTCTAACTTTTGCACTAGGAGTGACTTTCCAATTACCGCTCATCGTAATGTTAATGCTAAAACTTGAATTGACTACTACAGATAAATTAGCAGAATATCGAAGTCACCTAGTTGTTGTGTTCTTCATCTTAGCTGCAATGATTACTCCGCCAGATGTAATCTCTCAATTTTTACTTGCAATACCGCTCATGATTCTATACGAACTTTCAATAATCGTGGGCAAATTCACATGAAGTGGAAATAGGAATACACACTTTTGCATCGGCCAATTTTAAAGATGAAAAAGGAAAGCAAATACCAAACAATCAAGCTATCAATGAACTTCTAGACAGAATAGAATACGCAGATAAAGTTGGTATTGATGAAGTTGGCATAGGCGAACATCACAGAAAAGAATTTCTTGATTCTGCAGCGCATATCACTCTAGCTGCAGCCGCTGCAAGGACAAAAAACATCAGACTGACCAGTTCTGTTACTGTTCTCAGTGCTGCTGATCCTGTTCGAGTTTTCCAGAATTTTGCTACTTTAGACTTAGTTTCAAACGGAAGGGCTGAGATTGTAGCTGGAAGAGGGTCGTTCACGGAGGCTTATCCTCTCTTTGGCCTTAAGATGGAGGATTATAGCGCACTTTATGCTGAAAAACTTGATTTATTACTCAAAATTAGAGATAATGAAGTAGTAAATTGGTCCGGAAAGTTTAGACCTGATTTAGTTAATCAACCAGTCTATCCAAGACCTATCCAAGACCCTCTACCTATATGGGTTGGAGTAGGAGGTACTCCTGAGTCGTTCATTCGAGCGGGCGTTCTCGGATTGCCATTGATGGTTGCAATTATTGGCGGAGAAACCCATCGCTTTGCTCCACTTGTAGAACTTTATCGAAACGCAGGAATCAAAGCTGGACACGATCCTGAAAAATTAAAAGTTGGCGTTCACTCTTTGGGATATGTGGCTGAAACAAGGGAACAAGCTATCAATGATTTCTTCCCAGGCTATGCTGAATCATTCACTAGAATAGGAAAAGAAAGAGGCTGGCCTCCTGTTACAAGATCGCACTTTGAATCCCAAATCGGTCCTACTGGTGCACTTGTCGTAGGAAATGTCGAAGAAGTGGCTGAAAAAGTAATCAGACATAGTGAAGCACTAGGTGGACTTTCTAGATTTAGCTTTCAATTAGATGTTGCTGGATTAACACATAAACAATTAATGAATGCAATTGATTTACTAGGAACTAAAGTTTCACCATTGATAAATAAAAAATGACGCGAATAAATTTAGTCATGCCTTCTGAATTGTCAGATCAACATTTAGTTGCTGAATATAGAGAAATATTCATGGTTGGTAGTTCATTACAGCGTTCCTTAAAATCTAAAAATTGGGAAAAAACGCTTGCAAATATTCCTAAGAAATATACTTTGAACAAAGGACATGTAACTTTCTTTTACAATAAAGGAAAATACCTCTACAAACGATATGAACTATTGATTGAAGAAATGAAAAATCGAGGAATGAATCCTGATTCTGAGAGGAAATTCAAAACTGAACAGTGGCCTGACGAATTGTTTAATGATTGGGAACCTGAACCTGATGATTACAAAATTATAAGGGCAAGAATCAAAGAAAAAATTGAAATGAAGCCTGATTGGTATAGATTCACCCCAAATCACTAAAAAAGACCCGATATTCCCTGTTCCTTGTCAAGTCCAATGATGCGTCAGTACTACGCCATAAAACGTGAAAATCCAGATTCTATTCTCCTCTTTCGAATGGGGGATTTTTACGAAACATTCGGTGATGATGCTGTAACTGTTGCAAAAGATCTTGACATTACATTAACTGCTAGAGACAAGAATTCAGACAACCCAATTCCTTTAGCAGGAGTACCATATCATGCACTTGATAGTTATCTTGGAAAATTAATCAAAAAAGGACATAGAGTTGCAATTTGTGAACAACTTGAGGACCCAAAAAGCTCCAAAGGAATTGTAAGAAGAGGAGTAACTAGAATCGTAAGTCCTGGAACTGTGGTTGAAGGAACTATGCTAAGTAATTCCAACAATTTCTTAGCATCAATTAACGAAACTGATGATGGTCTTGGTTTAGCCATAATGGACATCTCAACTGGAGAATTTGCTACAGCTCAATTCAGAGATCGAGAATCTTTAGAATCTGAAATGATGAGGTATGCTCCTGCTGAAGTAATTGTTCCTGAAGGAAATGAGAATGTAGAAAATTGGATGAAAGCACTGGGCGTCAATATCACTCCTTGCAAAGCCGATTCATGGATGTATCCCGTTTCCAAGAAAACTTTAGAAGAAAGATTTGGAAATGTAGAAGAATTGAATACATATCCTATGGCTGTAACGGCTGCAGGTGCAGTTCTTTCCTACGCAACAGACACTCAATTCAGTGACTTGCCTCATTTGAGGCCACCATCTCTAATGGTCAAAGCCAAAACAATGACTTTGGATGCCGTTACTCTAAGAAATTTAGAGATTGTACGTACTATAAGTGATTCATCCAAAGATACCTTGTTTGCAGTTCTAAACAAGAGTTCAACTGCTGGTGGTTCACGAAGATTAAAAGACTGGTTACTTCGGCCATTACATGATTTAGAAAGAATAAATGAAAGGCATGATGCAGTAGAAGAATTATTCAAAAATACATTGAGTCGTAGAGAAATTAGAGATATTTTGAAAGGTTTCCAAGATGTTGAAAGATTACTCTCTAGACTAGGGCATGGTTCTATTTCTCCAAGAGATTTAGACAGTCTCAAAACCAGTCTAAGTACAGTAAAGGACCTGAAACAATTTCTAAGTGAAGAACCATTGAAATCAAAATTGATGAAGAAACTTGTAAAATCTATTGATATTCACAAGCAAGTTTCCAAAAAATTAGAAGAGGCTATTGTAGAAGATCCTCCGCTTGTTCTTAGAGATGGCGGAATATTCAAGAAAGGATATTCAAAAGAATTAGATGATTTAAGATCAAAAGCTAGTAGTGGAAGAGAATGGGTTGCCTCTCTAGAAGCTGAAGAAAAAGAAAAAACGGGAATTCCAAAGTTGAAAATTGGATACAATCGTGTTTTTGGATATTACATTGAAGTTCCAAAGACATACGCAAAGAAAGTTCCAGAAAGTTATCATCGAAAACAAACTGTTGCAGCTGGTGACAGATACATTACGCCTGAATTGAAAGAAAAGGAAACTACTATTCTAAGAGCTGATGAACGATCTCAAGCCCTCGAGATTGAATTGTTCAAAGAATTAAGAGAATGGATACTGGAATTCTTAGGATCGCTACAAGCAACTACTATGGCAATTTCCAGAATAGATGCGATTAGTTCACTCGCGGAAGTTAGTCAAGCAAACAATTACGTTAGACCTGAAATGTCAGATGATGGAACATTGTCTATTTCTGACGGAAGACATCCTGTAATAGAAGTGCTTAGAGAAGGACAATACATTCCTAATAATTTACAATTGGACAACAAGCAAAGGCAATTGATGATTCTAACTGGACCTAACATGGGTGGTAAATCTACCTACATGAGGCAAACTGCTCTAATTTGTGTGATGGCTCAAGCCGGTTGTTTCGTTCCTGCATCTTCAGCAAGATTAGGAATGGTGGATCGTGTATTCACGCGCGTAGGTGCGCATGATGACCTAGTACATGGCCACTCAACATTTATGGTAGAAATGCTAGAACTAGCAAACATTTTGAGAAATGCTACGCCTAATAGTCTTGTACTACTGGATGAAATTGGAAGAGGAACTTCAACTTTTGATGGATTGGCATTAGCATGGGCCGTTTCTGAAGAATTACATGCTGGTAAAGGTGTGAAAACATTGTTTGCAACACATTATCACCAATTAACAGACGTTGCAAAGATATTGGATAGATCTGTAAATTGCCATATGCAAGCTAAAGAAGATGGTCACGAATTAACGTTACTCCACAGAGTTGCAGAAGGGCCGACAGACGCCTCATTTGGTATTCATGTAGCAAAAATGGCTGGTGTACCTGATGAAGTATTGGTAAGAGCTCGTAAAGTTTTGAATAATTTAGAAGAAGGTTCAACTATTGAAGTTTCGAAAACAGGACCTGTTCAATCTGTTTTCAGCACGGATTTCGGTGCTAGAAGTCAAACTAAAGAGAATCCAATTGTAGATGAAATTAGAAAAATGGATTTGATGAATCTAACTCCTTTACAGGCACTAGAAAAATTACACGATATCCAACAGAAATTGCTCTAACCTATACTAACGCTAATCTTCTTTGAATTTGAATTACCCTCAGGATCTTCTGCATATATTGTAAACGAATAAGAATCACCTTTGAGACCATTTTCAAAGTAATGATGGTAGAAACTACTTCCTGTTATATTGTATGCATTATTATCTTCAAGTTTAATCATGGGCTGAGAATTGAGGCCCGCTGCTCCAGAAGTAATAGTAACTTTTTCAACTTCCCAATTATCTTTAACAGAAATTGCTAGAACAAAAGGCGTGTTTGCATCTATTTCTAGAGTTTCATTCCACGAACCGTCAATTTCGATATACATTTCTACCTGTTGAAACTTGGGTTTAGCGATATCATTGAAAGGAGGATTTGATAACAAAATCATGAATCCTAACCAAGCCATGAAGGACATGAACATAGGGCCGCCCCAATTTTTCCTCTCGAATTCGCTAGTATCGAAGAATATTGGGAGAACTCTAAGTAAGCCAAAAGGAGCTACAAATCCAATGATTGTTGCCCATCCACCTATGCCTGCCATTCTTACTAAAGAATAGCAAATTACTGCAACAACAAAAGCATAGAATACTGCAAAGAGAGTGACCTTAGAATCTCTAATCTCTTTAGTGCGATATTCTTCTTCATTGAATTCAGGAAACGTGAAGACGTCTTCGCGCTTACCTTTTTTCTTGGCCATTTTGCTCTATAATGGAGGTTAAATAAAGCCCCGCGTGGACTCTAATACAGTTAGGAACACATGGCAACAAAGGAGAAAGGGGCCGAAGCAGAGACTGCTGAGGAGGAAAAAGAAATATTACCTGAATTAACAGGTATGCCAATAGAAGTGCATTTTCGCAGACATATTAGATTCATCTTTTTCATACTTTTTTGTCTATACTTAGGTTGGTACACTTTTGCTTTGATGCTCATTGCTTGGGTTACAGGAGTTCGATGGGCTGAGAACCAAGGACACTTACAGAAATACGATATGGATCTTGTATGGGGTCGTTCTTTCCTTATGTGGAGAACTGATTGGGGTAAAGGATTCATAGAAAAAATATCACAAAACAAGCCATTTTGGAGAAAAGTGGGTGATGTTTGGGTTGTAACTGTTTTTGTTATAATGATTCTAATGTTTTCATTACTGCTTTGGCAAGCTACTTTAGCTTGGCAGATTCCTAAAACTTCTGCAGTTTCTCCAAAGATGATGATTGGATTACCTGGTGTGAATCCAGTAATTCCTCTCTGGTATGGTATTTTAGCTCTAGTAATAGCAATGGTCGTTCATGAATTCAGTCACGGTATTTTGAGTCGTGTAGCTGACGTCAAAGTCAAGGCCTTAGGTTTGTTACTTTTCATTTTCCCTGTTGGAGCTTTTGTCGAACCTGATGAAGAAGAAATGAAATCCATGAAAAAATGGGAAAGAATGAGACTCTATGCTGCAGGACCTGGAAGCAACATGGTAATTGCCTTGATTTTCTCAATTCTATTCTCATCCGTAATGGTTGCTTCTCTTGAACCTGCGGAAGATGGGTTGCTATTGTACTCAGTAAGTGCAGATTATGGAGGTGCAGAAGCGGGACTTGAACCTTGGATGCTTCTTACATCTATAGATGATGAAGAAATCAAGAATATTGATGATTGGCAGACTATTATGAACAATACATATGCTGGTCAAAGCGTTAATGTTTCAGTTCTAAATGCGGGGCAACCTGAAACATATACGGTTGTTTTATCCGATAAAGGAAGTTATTATCTGAAATATTATCCTGATGCATATGAATCTTGGATGTCTGGAAAAGGATTCATGGGTGTTGCTGCTGAAAATCCTAAATTTGTAACTAATAATCTAGCAAATCCAACTGAAAATATTCTACTTTACATTTCTTTACCTTTTGCTAAATTACAACCTTTCCCAGATCACTTTACTTCAATTTTTGAACCCAGTGGAGCAGTGGGCGTAATACCAGACAATCTATTCTGGATTCTAGCTAATTGTTTTTATTGGATTTTCTGGCTTAATTTGATGGTCGGATTGACAAATGCTCTTCCTTCAGTACCTCTTGATGGGGGATTCAAACATGGTTGCTGTTCTAGCTTTTACTGTCGTATTTTTAGTGGTCTGGCAACTAGTAGGGCCAAGGATTGTTGGTGTTGATCCAGTGATACTAGATGCAAACATAAATGCAAGTGAAACTAGTGGCTGGAATGGTGATGTTTTTGATTTCGATGCGTCCCTGTCTAATGGTGATTTCGTAACTTACGAATGGGATTTTGGTGACGGAACTACAATGACTGGGGAAAGTGTAACGCACTCATGGTCTGAAGGCGGATTGTACTTTGTTGTACTGACTGCAAAGGACGCGGAAGACCGGCAAAGTGTTGCATTTGAACAGGTGAGTATCAATCATCGTGTTCAAGGTGATGGAAGTGTAAGTGGAGGTTCCGATGATAATGTTCCTGCAAAAGTCAATCCATATATCGAATCTGTAAGAATTTACATTAACGTTACTGGTGATAGTGGATTTGCATTCATACAATCTGATGTTACTGTTACAATCAATAGTCCCTCTGGAAATGTCTTTGAAGAAAGTTATCTTCTAAATAATGGACAAACCCAATCAATCGATTTTGAAACAAGTGAAGGTGAAATGGTTGGAGACTGGGAAATCTCACTCGAATCTAACGATCCTGCTTCTGATTTCACTTACAATTATGATTGGTATAATTATTACCAAGGCAGTTCCTGAACGAGTCTTTAATAATGCAGACCATTTTATGTGCTCAGATTAAACAGGAAGTGTAATTCCTAGAGAGTGAAACAAACCAATGACTAAAGACCCAGTTCCACTAAAAGCCGTACACCACATTGAATTCTGGGTGGGTAATGCAAAGCAAGCTGCTTACTTTTACAGAAAAGCATTTGGATTTAACCAAATTGCATATTCTGGATTGGAAACTGGAAATAGAGATCGTGCCAGCTATGTTCTAGAGCAAGGCCGAATAAGAATGGTTTTCTCAACGCCATTGAATAGTAACAATGGAATCTCAGAACATATCAAAGCACATGGTGATGGTGTGAAAGATATCGCATTCCATGTAGATGATGCGAAAGCATGCTATGAAGCTTGTATAGCTCGTGGTGCTAAAAGTGCTAGAGAACCTGAAGTAATTAGCGATGATAATGGAAGTATCACACAAGCTGCAATTTACACATATGGAGAAACCATACATTCATTCATTTCTCATGATAGCTATAATGGCCCATTTCTTCCTGGATTTGAAGAAAGGAAAGTAGACGGTGATACTGTAGGACTAAGATTTGTCGACCACATTGTAGGTAATGTAGAACTAGGAAAGATGGAGCATTGGGTAAACTTCTATGCAGATATAATGGGATTCTCACAAATTCAAGCCTTTAGCGATGATGATATCTCAACCGAATATTCGGCGCTTATGTCTAAAGTTATGGAATCTTACAGATGATATAATTAAAGCAATACATAAATTGAAAGAAAATGGAGTTGAATTTTTAGAAGTACCAGACACTTATTATGATGATTTAACAGAAAGAGTTGGGGCTATAGATGAAGACATTGAAGTTCTCAAAAAGCTAAAAATTCTGGTTGATCGTGATGATGAAGGATATTTATTGCAATTATTTACAAAACCTGTAGAGGACAGGCCTACTGTCTTCTACGAAGTTATACAGAGAAAAGGATCTAGAGGATTTGGAATTGGAAATTTCAAAGCCTTGTTTGAAGCCATAGAAAGGCACCAAGCTGAAAGAGGTAATTTGTAATGCACAGATATCACAAACTAGGTAAAGTAGCTAAGAAAAGACACACCGTCTTTAGAGACGATGATGGGAAAATATATCATGAGGAGTTAAAAGGAAACAAAGGCTTCGTAGGCCCTTCTTCACTTCTTTATCATATTTATCCACCAACTGAAGTTATATCAACAAAACAAATTGGAAGCTTCAACATAGAAGAAGATGAGGATAAATCTCTTCGAATGAGACACTTCTACTCTAACAGAGCAAAAAAGGGAGGAAGTGCAATCATGGATCGTATTCCTTTCCTATTCAATGATGACGTTGTCATGATGATGGCTTATCCTGACAAGAATGATGATTACTACTATAGAAATGCTCAAGGAGATGAAATTGTTTATGTTAGTCAAGGAAGTGGAGTTTTAGAAAGTGCATTTGGTAATTTGAAATATTCACAAGGTGATTATCTTGTAATTCCAAGAGGAATATTACACAAATATATTATGAATGATGAAGAACACACATTTCTCATCGTTGAATCACCAGGTGAAGTAAGAACTCCAAGAAGATACAGAAATGAATATGGCCAAATAATTGAGAGAAGTCCATATTCAGAAAGAGATTTTAGAGCACCAGATGAGCTGGTAACATACGATGAAAAAGGTGAATTCAAAGTCGTCGTTAAACAAAGAAATTTATTCACAGAAGTAACACTAGGCCATCATCCTTGTGATGTTGTTGGTTGGGATGGATTCTACTATCCATATGCATTTAGTATTCATGATTTCGAACCAATTGTTGGTAGGATACATGAACCTCCACCTGTCCATCAAACATTTGCGTCAGATAGATTTGTAGTATGTTCATTCTGTCCAAGACCATTTGACTTTGATGAAAATGCAATACCTGCTCCTTACAATCATTCAAATGTTATGTCTGATGAAGTTATTTATTATGATTCAAAAGAATTTATGTCTCGTAAAGGTGTTGAGTTTGGTTCAATGACGTTACATCCTGATGGATTGACACATGGCCCTCACCCTGGAAAATATGAAGGTTCCATAGGTGCAAAATGGACTGACGAATTGGCTGTCATGGTAGATACTCATTATCCTCTGAAAGTTGCAAAACCTGCACTAGGTGTTGAAGATCCGGATTACGCTAAATCCTGGTTAGACGGTGAAGGTTACAAAGAAGCACTAGGCGAATAAAGTCGATGAAAGAAAGTCTTAGAACTTTCATGAATGGGCTGATTGATTATGCAGGCCTATTTCCTCCAGCTGATTTGCCTTTGAATGAAGCCATAAAGGAATACGTTTCTCAGATAAAAAGTGATAATTCCCAAATGTTAAGTCGGTTCATAATACATACTTCGAAATTGAATGAATTAGATCAATTTTTGCCTCTTTTTGATGATATTAGACCTCTGAGACTA
>LUMG01000270.1_pt1 | contig 10631 bp, 13 predicted proteins | sample 729691 | NCBI WGS metagenome assembly LUMG01 (sample SAMN03860269, study PRJNA289734) | marine metagenome | biome: seawater column; feature: ocean; material: water; isolation source: Red Sea water column Station 34 - depth 50m | place: Saudi Arabia: Red Sea | collected 2011-10-15 | depth 50 m
ATCTTGTATTTATGGAATCTATACAAGATAAACCTTTTGAAGTAGTAGGTACGTTACCAAGTAAAAACATAGATACTGGTATGGGTTTAGAGAGAATAGCAATGATTATGCAAGAAAAAGATTCCTTGTTTGAAACAGATTTATTTAGTTCAATACATAAAGAGCTATCAAAAAAAATAAAAAACTCGAATGAAAAATATGAAAAAATTATTTTAGATCATATAAAAGCATCAACTTTTATGCTTAGTGATGGTGTTGTCCCTACTAACGAAGGTAGAGGTTATATTTTAAGAAGACTTATTAGAAGAGCTTTAAGAGCATACAATAAATTAACTGATGAACCATCCTCACTTGATTTTCTTATCAAAGAAGTTACAAAATTGTATAGCGAACCTTATCCTGAACTTGATAAAAATATTGAAAAAATAACAAAATTGTTTAAAACTGAAGAGGATTTATTCGGCAAAACATTAAATAAAGGAATCCAAGAAATTAATACAATTCTTGAAACAGGTGAACTATCTGCAAAACAAGCTTTCTATTTATTTGAAACTTACGGTTTTCCTTTTGAATTAACACAAGAAATTGCTCTTGAGAACAACATAACTTTAAATGAAGAAGATTTTCAACAATATTTTGAAAATCATAAGATTAAATCTAAAGGTTCCTCTACTAAAATAGATCAAAATATGAAATTAGATATAGATTCCAATGATTTTTGTGGATATGAAACAATAGATACCGTATCTGAGATATATCATGTAGAACCTCTAGAAAATAAATCTATAATATTTACCAAAATAAATCCATTCTATTTTGAAGCAGGTGGACAAATTTCTGATGAAGGAAAAATTAGAATTGATGAAAAAGAATATTTTGTTGAGAAAGTTGTTCAGAGTGAAAATGGAGCAACAGGATTAGTTGTTGATGTAAATAATGTAAACATTGGTGATGAAGTTCAATTAACAGTAGATGATTCTTTTAGAAATGCAGTATCTAAAAGTCATAGTGCAGCACATATTGTACATTCTGCTTTAAGAAATATTTTAGGGGATCATGTTGCACAAGCCGGTTCTAACGTTGCGCCTGGTAGATTTAGATTTGATTTTAGCCATACTCAGAAAGTCTCTGATGAGGAGTTGTCAGACATTTTCGAAACAGCAAACAAAGTAATTTTTGATGATCTCGAAGTTAATACAAATATTATGAATATTGATAAAGCTAAAGATGAAGGTGCTTTAGCATTTTTTGGCGATAAGTATGAAGACGATGTGAGGGTAGTTAATATTGGTTCATTTTCAAAAGAATTATGTGGTGGTACTCATGTTAAAAATTCTCATGACGTTGGATTAGTTGTATTAACTCAAGAATCTTCAATTGGTTCAAACTTAAGACGTGTAGAAATGCTATCTGGCTCACATGCTTATGATTTTTTAAATACAGCTTATAAATCTTTTCAAGATGTTGCTGATATTCTTAAAGTACAAACTAGTGAAGTATCAACTAAATTAAAACAAAACCTTGAAACACTTGAAGAATACAAATTAAAAATATCGAATTTTAGAAAGGATGAGTTAACAAAGTTAACACAAGATTATTCTTCTAAATCTTCAAAGATTGGTAAATACAATGTAATCGTTGAAACCATTTCTTTAGAAAATTCCAATGAGTCTAGAGAAGTTGCTTTAAATATAGTTAACAACTTTGATGTTGATATTTGCATATTATTTTCAAATATATCTGGTAAAACTACAATCGTTGGCTCAACTAAACCAAGTATTGACCTTGATATCTCAATAATTACCAATGACCTATCATCATTGTATAGCGGAGGAGCTTCAAAAGATCCAAATCTATCTATAGGTGGAGGTCCTGGCAAATATGATACAGCTAAAGCAATTAATGCCGCAAAACAATTCTTAACAAAATTACTTTAAAGTGAATAATTTATTATCAATAGATTTTGGCGAACGTTATATGGGATTTGCAATAAGAACAGTTAAAACACAGATACCTATACCAATAGAAGTCGTAGACATTAAAAAGGATAATATTGCAAACAAAATATCTACATACGTCGATTCCTATGATATTAATGAATTTATTATTGGCTATCCATTAGGTATGAATCTTTCTGAAAATAGAATGACTAATAATGTTGATAATTTTATTGAAGAAGAATTAAAAAAATATAATTTGCCAATTTCAAAAATAGATGAAAGATTCACTTCTGAATTAATCAAAAATAGTAAAAAAGATAGAGTTGATGATTTGTCAGCATTAGAGATATTAGAAACTTATATTAAAAATAATGATTAAATTTCTATTTAAAAACAGAACGGCTTTACAAATATTTCTTGTAACTACTTTTTTATTAGTTGGGTACAATGTTACAAATTCAATTGCAGATAATGTAGAAATTAACACAATTGATGGATCTCAAAATATTGATGATTTACAAATTATAAACGTAAATATTCCCCAAGGGAGCTCTGCTTCTGAGATATCTTCTATCTTAGATTCAACTGGTGTAATAACATCTAAACTTGCCTTTGAGCTATATTTACGTAATGAAAATCTTACTGATAAATTAAGATCAGGCACTTATGAAATACCAAATAATTTAAATTTTGAAGAACTTACTTCAGTTCTATTAAAAGGGCCACCTCTTAAAACATATACAATTACAATTCCAGAGGGATTATGGCTGAGTGAAACATTAGAAACTGTTTCGGCTCAAACAGGTTATGATGTTATTCAACTTGAAAATTCACTAATATCAGGAAGCGTTAAGAGTTCATATTTACCTGATAATGATTTTTCTAAATTACAAAATTGGGAAGGCTTACTTTTTCCAAACACTTACCAAATAGATATTGAAGCTAACGGTGAAGATATTTTGCAAATTCTTGCAAATGAATTAGAAAATAGATTTGAAAATTTACTTTCGGCTAACTCTATACCTTCTTGGATATCTTCACCAAATGAGTTCTTTACTGTAGCAAGTTTGATTGAAGCTGAAGCTAAATTAGATGAAGATAGACCATTGGTGTCTTCTGTTATTAGAAACAGACTTGATCAAAATATGCTTTTACAAATAGATGCAACTGTACTTTATTCATTACAAAAAAGAAAAACACAAGTACTGTTAATTGATTTACAAGTAGACAGTCCTTACAATACCTATAAATATACATCACTTCCTCCAACGCCAATATCTGGATTTGGTGAAAAATCTATGGAAGCTATTTTTAATACACCGGAGAATCCATTTATTTACTATCTATTAACAGATATAAATGGGAAGATGACTTTTACAGATAATTATGAAGAATTTATTAATCTTAAAAATAAAGCTAAAGATGAAGGAGTGATACCTTAATGGTTTCTACAAACGATATACGGCCTGGACAGTCAATATTAGTTGATGGAATTATCTATCAGATAATTGAATACCAACATGTAAAACCTGGTAAAGGGAAAGCATTTGTTAAAACAAAACTAAAGAATCTAACTAATGGAGGTGTTTTAGATAAGACCTTCAGAGCAGATGAAGATGTTGAGCAAGCATATATTGATAAACAAACATTTCAATATTTATACAATGACGCTGATAAATATTTTTTTATGAATGCTGATAGCTATGAACAAATTGAATTATCTAAAGATCAACTTAATGATAAAGAATTATTATTAAAGCCAAATCAAGAAGTAACTCTATCAATGTATATGGGTAAACCAATAGATATACAACTCCCTGCAACAATCAACTTGTTAGTAACGCATTCAGAGCCTGCTGTTAAAGGTGATTCGGTAAATTCCAACAACAAGGAAGTTACCTGTGAAACTGGGTTAACAATCCAGGTTCCTATGTTTATAGAAGAAAACGATGTTATAAAAATTGATACTAAAGCAATAAGTTATATTACAAGAGTATGAAACACGATTTTAGACATTATTCATTCACTTCGCTTTTTTCGTCAGATAGCTATACAGACAACATACTTCTTGTTGAAAATGATTTATCAGAAAATCAGCTACTAAGAGCACAGCAATTAATTACTTACTTTAATGAGAATGCTCAGCAAATTATGTTAAAGATAGATGAATTATCTCAAAATTGGTCATTTGAAAGAATTGCAAAACCTGAAAGAACAGCATTAATGCTTGGAATAGCTGAGTTGAAAATGAAATTAACTCCTAGAAAAGTAGTAATATCCGAATGGGTTAAATTAGTCGATAAGAACTCCTCATCGGATGGTGCCAAATTTGTTAATGCAATCTTGGATAACTATGAATGATAATCATCTTTCTAATATTTTAGATATTAAAAATTATAGAAAATCATTTATAGAGTCTTTTGATACAAATGACATAGAAATTAAAAATAAACTTATAAATGCAACTAATGATATTAATTTACAATCTATAAGAATCCATAAATTAATAACTCACAATGGCAACATTGGAAAAGTTTTATTTGCTAGATTTCTTTCGACAATAAATTTAGATGAACAAACACGTATCATGGAATTGAATATTTCAAATATTGAAGATATAGTAAATTTTATAGAGAATATATGATATTTATTATTACTGGTCCATCTGGAGTAGGAAAAAATACGATTATTAACGAGCTCTCGAATCATATTGACTTTCATTTTTCAACTTCTTATACAACAAGACCTAGAAGAGACAATGAAATAGAAGGTCAAGATTACTATTTCATTACCCATCAACGATTTAATGATCTGATTGATAAAAATCATATGCTCGAATATGAAGAATATGGAGGTTATTTTTACGGTACACCAAAATCTGAAATTGATAGAGATGGAATTGTTATATTAGACCTAGAAGTTAATGGTGCTACAAAATTACTAAAATCTAATAGTGATTATATAGGTATATTTATTGATATAAATGATGATGAATTAATAAACAGATTAGTTTCTAGAGGCCATGATGAAGATTTTATAAATAAAAGGATGATTCTTGCAAATTCTCAAAGAGAACACAGTGCTGAATACGATTACTACATAGAGAACCAAGATTTAAATACTGCAGTTAATAATATAATTGATATAATATGTAAGCTGGAGGAACAATGATAAAACCACCTATTGAAGAATTACTAAAAGAAACACCTGGTAGATTTGCATTAGTTATAACTGCTGCACGTAGAGCAAGAAATATTAACTCATACTTTAATCAACTTGGCGAAGGTATTGGTGCATATACACCTCCACAAGTTCAAAGTTTAAGCAGGAAACCTCTGACAGTAGCATTTGAAGAAATTGCAGCAGGGAAAGTAGAAGTTTCCGAAGAAAATTAATGAAAAAAAATATACTACTTGCTGTCACAGGTAGTATTGCTTGTTCTAAAGCTGAATTGTTTATAAAGCAGTACGGAAGCCTATATAATTTTAAAGTAATATCTACATATAATGCCTTACAATTTCTAAGCGATGAATTTAAAAAAAATAATCAAGTCTTAAGTGACTGGGGTGATTTAAAAGGAACTCCACATATAGAATTAGCAAGATGGGCTGATATTTTTTTGATTTACCCAGCTACTGGTAATGTTATCGCCAAAATGGCAAATGGTATTGCAGATGATTTGTTAACTTCGACAACACTTATGTTTGGTTCTGGAATTTATATATGTCCAGCGATGCATGAGGAAATGTATTTAAACAATACAACACAAAACAATCTAAAAAAACTGTCACAGGATAATTTTATAGTAGGTTCAAGATATGGAGATTTAGATATTGGTGATAGAGGTTACGGTAGATTAATTGAACCTATTGATTTAAAGAACAATATTGAAAAAACATTGGGAAAGGTAATAGTGACATCTGGACCTACTATAGAAGCTATTGATGATGTTAAAGTAATTACAAATAAATCATCAGGTAAACAGGGGAGGGCAATAGCAATTGAACTTTCAGCTCGTGGTTATGAAACTATATATATTCATTCAAGTCAGATATTACCAATACCAGGCATTCAGAATGTAGCCTTTACATCATCTTCAGAATTGCTTACAAAAATAAATGAAAACATAGATAATTGTGAATATTTGTTTATGACAGCAGCAGTTTCAGATTTTACAACGAAGAAAGAGAATGGAAAGATAAGTAGAGATTCAGGAAACATTCAACTTAATCTAACACCAAATATCGATTTAGTGAAGACAATTAAAGATAAAAATGAAGATATAGTCACTGTTGCATTTTCAGCTCAGGTTAATGATGATCTTAATTTTGACAAAATTAAAAGTAAAAATTGCGATTACTTAGTAATAAACAACATATTAAAAAATAACTTTGGAAGCGATCATAATAAAATAAAAATCATTAATAGGAAAGAACTTATATACGAATCGAATGAGAAGTCAAAATCAGATATAGCGTATGAGTTATTAGATGTATTACTTTAGCAATGTTTGCTGATGTAGAAGTAATTTCAAATAATACATACGGTTATAATCAATTTACTTATTCTATTCCTCATAAGTTTAAGACAAAATTAAGTATTGGTTCCTTCGTGAAAGTTGAATTTAGAAATAAGATTGTTGACGCATTAGTTGTAAATTTAAAATCAAAAACTGAAATAAATAATCCAAAAAATATTTTAAAAGTATCAAATTTTACTCTTGATAATGAACAAGATCTGTACTGCAAATATATAGCACTTTCTAACAGACTAAATTGTGGAATATTATTACACAATATAATTGATTTAGATAATTTAAGAAAACAAAATATTTTAAAAACAAAATCTGTTTCAAATATAAATTTTCAAGAGTTTAATAATTTTAAGTTTGTAAATGATAATGTTTTTTTTGTGTCTTCAATTAAACAAGCGAATGAATTATCAAAAAATTTGAAAAATAAACTAAAGATCGACTTTTATCAAAAATTTGGAGGGAAAGATGAACTTATCAATGTATTAAACAACAAAAAATACAGAAATATAATAATTCTTTCTAATAATTTTGAAAAAGTAATATTAAACGATCATACTAATTATTTTTTTTATGACAGTAATTCTCCCGCTTATAAGTTACCAAAATTAAATAATCTGAACATTGTTGAGTCATCTTATCTGAAAAATCATATATTTGGAGGTAAGTTTATTTATATAAATGAATTTCCCAATTTGGAATTCAATGATTTTTATAAATTTAATATTGAAGAGATAAATTATGGAATTGAATATTATTTTTCAAATAATTTAAAAGATAATTTAGAGTTACTTAATCATAAATATCCAAATAAAGTTTTCAAAGTCTACTCAAAAGAAACATTTGCAGAAAATAAAAATATTTCACAACATGATGATATAAATAATAAAGAAGTAAATACAGTTATTATAAGTAATCCAACTATATCTTCGAAAGGTCTTCTTAATTCATACAAATTAATATCACTTCTAAGAACATTAAACTTTTGTATTAAAAACAATTTAAAAATCATAATTTTCAATAATAAAAAATTGAATATAGAAAGTTCATTAAATAGCTCATCTTTAACTAAGTGGGCAAATAAAAAACTTGAAGATAGTAATGAATTGGTTCTTGGTCCTATAAAGACTGAAAGCGGTTTCAAGTATGAAGTTCAAATAAAATTATCAAAAGATGTAAATTACATAAAATTTATAAATCTATTTAAAAGTCTTAATAAAATTGATTTAACAAGAGTAAGGTATATTTAATGAATGATATAGTTGTCTTCGGCCATCCATCATTAACAAGTAAATCAGAAAATATAATCAATATAGATGATTATGTTGTTAATTTATCAAAAAAGATGATCGATATTATGTATGCTGCTCCAGGGGTTGGTTTAGCTGCCCCTCAAATAGGTATAAATAAAAATATATTTGTATTTGATGCTGGAGATGGGCCTAAAGTTGCTATAAATCCAAAACTTGTTAAAACCGAAGGTTCTATAGTATTTATGGAAGGATGTCTATCTTTACCAGGTTATTATTGGGATATTGAAAGACATGAATACGCTAAAATTCAATGTCTCAATGAAAATGGTGATGAAACAATATATGAAGGTGACGAACTGATGGGTCGAGTGTTGCAACATGAACTTGATCATTTGAAAGGAAAATTACTTCTCAAATCTATGACACGAAAACAACGAAAAGAAGCTTTGAAGGAAATTTCAATTAAAGGTTTTCCTGGTGATAAAATATAAATATTTTTTCGGTTCAGATGAACGAAGCTTAAATTTTCTAAATACTATATATACACAGTACAACAAAGTTAAAGTTGTAACCCTTGAACCAAAGAAAACTGGTCGAGGTAGAAAAATCACATCAAATCCGGTTCAAATTTACTGTGAACAAAATGATATTGAATATTCATGCTATCAAGAGGAAAATATATATGAAGATATGGAGTATGGGATAGTTGCTAGTTTTGCAAAAATTTTTACAAATAATTTTATAACTAACAATAAACCCATTAAATATAGAAGGCAAATATGCAACAGAGGTTTATGAACAAATTTATGAATCTTTTCATATTGATATTTTGAATATAGATTTTTACAAAGATGGACAAATTCAAGAGAATATTGTTTCTAATACAAGAAAATTTTTTAAAGAAGATTTTAATATTCAAGATTTACCTATTCAAAATGCTAAATCAAAAATAAGGGCTTTCGACTATCTAGGTCCTGCTTTTATAAAATATAACAATATAAATTTAAAAATTCTTAACTACAGTGAAATTGAACAAGGAAGTAGTATTGAACTAAGTGATGGATTATTGTACCCACTAAATGTAATTCCGGAAGGTAAAAGTAAAATGCTATTTGAAGACTATTTAAGAGGACTTAAATGATCATTTCGGCAAGTATTCAAGCAGCAGATCAACTAAACATCTTACAGAGTATTCAACAACATTCATCTGAGTTTGACCAAATACATGTAGATATTACTGATGGTCATTTTACAAATAATATTTCTATGTCATTTAGTCACATCAAAGAAGTGAAGAATCAAACTGATTACAAAGTAGACGTACAATTAATGGTTGAAGATAATGTAAAACTTGCTCCATTAGCATTTGCACATGGAGCAGATTTAGTATCAATTCATCTTGAATCAACACCTATTAAAGACTTTATTAATTTAAGTAATGAATTTACAAACCTTGGTGTTGCTACATTGCCAAATACCGATAATTCAAAATTAGATGAATATTTAGAATATTCTTCAGCCGTTTTATTTTTAGGCGTAAATCCTGGATTTTCAAATCAAGGTCAGTCTGTAGATTTAATTGATAAAATTAAGAATTTTAAAGTTTTATACCCCACATATGATGGATTAATAATTGCAGATGGTGGCATTCAGAAGAACCACTTAAATTCACTAGAGGATATTGGAGTAGATATAGCTGTTCAAGGTGGAGCAATTTTTGGCTGACCCTTCACACTTTTTAGAGTATCCAAATAGCATGTATTTAGCTGTTATTGAGGCATTAAAAGCTGAAACATTTCCTAATCCTAAAGTAGGTGCCGTACTGTTAAACAAGAATAATAAAGTAAAAGCAATAGGGCATCATAAGGGTAAAGGCACAAATCATGCAGAAATTGAGATAATTAATAATACATCAATAGAATCTACTGATACTTTATATGTAACTTTGGAACCTTGTTTTCATACAGACTCGTCACCTTCCTGCGCTGATGAACTTTTAAAAACTGAAATTCAAAACGTTGTAATAGGTGACATTGATTCTGATAAAAGAACCTCTGGAAAAAGTATTGAAAAACTTAAAAACAATGGTTTAAATGTTACGTTAATTGAAGGTGTGAACAATTTTGTAAATCCAAACTATAACAAAAAAAACTATGGTGACAATTCTATTACCTACATAGGGAAAATAGCTACCAGTGATGACAATAAAATTTTTGATTACTCTAATTCATCTAAATATATTACGAATTCTGAATCACTTGATTTTACGCATTTACTTAGATCAACTGTTGACGCTATTTTGATAGGTAAAAATACACTCATAACAGATAACCCTCAGTTAAACATAAGACTAAACCCGCTTAGCCATATTGATATCTATAAATATGTTCTTTGGGGAAATGATCGTAATGACATAGAGAAATATGCAAAAAAACATAGTGAAAAATTATTTCTAACATCTTTTGATAACAAGTTATCTAATGTTGTTAATATCAATAACTTAACTTTTGAAAATTTAGACTCTCACATGAAGAATCAAAATATAAATTCATTATTGGTTGAGGGAGGAAATTATGTACATAAATTATTCATTTCTTCACAAATATACGATTATTTTTATAAATTTGTATCAGAAAATACAATCATAGAAGGATTATCCATTGACAATCATATTCTTGAATATTTGATGAACGATATGATTCAGATTAAGGAAATTCAACTTAAAGATAATTCATTACACATTTATAATTAGCTTACATGTTCACTGGAATTGTAAAATCTGTAGGAAGTGTAAAAACACTCAAAGAAGATCATTTATTGATCTCAACTGATGACGATAATTTTTATAATCTAGAAACAGGGACAAGTATATCAATAGATGGATGTTGCTTAACGCTAAGAGAATAT
>LUMG01000274.1_pt1 | contig 10468 bp, 9 predicted proteins | sample 729691 | NCBI WGS metagenome assembly LUMG01 (sample SAMN03860269, study PRJNA289734) | marine metagenome | biome: seawater column; feature: ocean; material: water; isolation source: Red Sea water column Station 34 - depth 50m | place: Saudi Arabia: Red Sea | collected 2011-10-15 | depth 50 m
TTTCCAGTCCGCGCTCTTTCAATAATGTAGTCATTATTTCAGATGAAGAACCTGCATGAACTATGGCTTTAGAATAGTGCTTTTCGGGCTCTATCTTTGACAATTGTTTTCTCAGCATTTCTACTTCTGTTGGACTCCAAACTCCTGTCACTGCAATATCATAATGAGCTGCAGGGTAACAGAATTCTAATTCCCGAGGAACAAGACCCAAAGGTGATGTAACAGAAATTATGTGTAATGAAAGATAATTGTCTACTTCTCTAATCGCATTGAAAAATCTTTTGTGACTGCTGCTTTTGAAATATGGTTTTCGAGCTGAACAAGGTAGTATTAGCAGAACCATATTCTCAACAGGTGGTGTGAATCTAGATAATCTCTCCTGAAAATCAATTACTGAAGGATGCTTTAAACTCAAATTATTTGCTCTTATAGGATAATTATTCTTAGCTCCTTTTTCCACCAATAATTGTGTAGAATGGTGTAAGATTTGAGAAACGCGAGGATTGTGTAAACTAGTTCTTTCAACAAATTCTCGTAATGTACCATTAGAAATTGAATTGCGGATTTTTGAAACCCAGCGATTAAGTTCTTCTCTGTTAGCTGAAAATGTATCTACTTTTGAAGAGGATTTAATCCATGAACCATCCTCTAAAAGCCAACCTGTTGAACTTCTTAATTCAACATTTAAATCATCAAAAACATCTACTCCGAGATATGCGAGAATGGGCATATCACTAGGTTCTACTGCTGGTGCATAAACCAACCTTGAATATCCTGCTTCTTCTCTAAACTTAGAAGCAATTTCTACTATCTTTTGAGGCCTAAGTGAAGATGCATTGTCTAAAACTGCAATATTCTCTGACAAATGAAGAAATGGTTCTTTGTCTGAATCTAAACCAAGTGGTTTTGGCGGTAAATCGAATGATTTACCAATCTTTATGGAACCTCCAGATTCTAAATCTGTAGCTTCAGTTAAGTCTTCATGACTGAATACAATATGAGGGGTGTGAAGATTTTCTCCTAACTCTAGAAGTCGACCTAAGCCCTCATGACCTATAGGTTCCATTATATCTTGCCAAATTGGCGCCTATATATTGCAATCCTTTTTCTTATGCGTCAGGTGTTTTCAGTTCTTTAGGTGGTTCAGTAGCATTCATCTGATCCTTAATACCTTCATCAACAACTTGCTGAAGTGCTTCGTCTGCCTCTTCCTTGATTGCATCTAATTCAGCTTGCATTTCATCAGAAGTAGGTATTGTTCCAAGGATGTCTTCTGCGCTACCAAGTGCCTTTTCCATATCTTTTACTTCAGATAATTGCCTATCTGGAGCTTTACGTGAATATCCAACGTAATCTGCTGCTCCTTCGAATAGTTTTGTTAATTCAAATGGAAGGACGAATTTTGTTGCTTCACCTTCACCAAGATTCTTCAAAGCATCAAGACTCAATACAGTTAGAGCTTTTGAATCTAAAGCAGATGCACCCATAGCTGTAATTCTTAGACCTTGAGCTTCTCCTTGCTTTTCTAAAATAGTCTCTGAACGAGAACCTTGTGCCTCTAAGACTTTAGCCTGCCTAACACCTTCTGCTGCTAGAATTCGAGATTGTTTGTCTCCTTCTGCAGTCAAAATTCGAGATTGTTTGTCTCCTTCTGCTGAAAGAATTGCTGATCTCTTTTCACCATCTGCTTTCAAAATAGCTGCACGTCTTTCACGTTCTGCTGAGGTCTGTTCCTCCATTGCAGCTTTAACATTTGGAGAAGGATCGACTTCTCTGATTTCTACGTTGTCAACCTTAACGCCCCAAGGGTCTGTTTCAATATCTAATTTTTCTCTTAGAATTGCATTAATTTTATCTCTGCTGGAGAAAATTTCATCCAACTCCATGTCTCCTACAACACCTCTTAGGGTTGTCTGAGCCATGTTGACTATTGCAGCTCTATAATTTGCTACAGCCAATACTGCTTTCTTAGCATCTGCAACTTTGTAGTACACAACTGCGTCAACCATTGTTGGTGAGTTATCTTTTGTAATAACTTCTTGACGTGGAACATCAAGAACCTGTATACGAAGATCTACCTTGAAGACCTGAGTTATAAGTGGAACCACAAAGTTCCATCCTGGATTGAGCATCGAATGATACTTACCCAATCTTAGTGCTACGCCTGATTCGTATTGCTCAATCTGTACAATAGTCGTCATCAAAATGACAACAACGATTGCGCCGAGAATCAGCAATAACATTAGCCACTCTACCATTTTTTTTCTCCTTTTTTATTATTCTGGTACCACCGTAAGGGTGATTCCTTCAGCATGTGTAACTTTTACTTTCGTTCCTTCGGGAATAGCTGTATCTGCTGAGCTCTAAATTCTTCTCTACCGACTTTTGCTTTTCCTGATATCTCATTTGCAACGACATCTTTAGTTACAATTGCAGACTTACCAATCATTGATTCTATACTCATTTCACTAGGTGTATCTGGTGGTGCTAAGGATTGATACATTGTCATTGTTCCATACAACGAACCGCCACCTACGATTAAGCCAATTACCAACAGCATAAATGGCGATAATCCAAGGGCATCATCAAAAGACATTAGAATTCCTAATACTATGAAGACTGTGCCTGGAACTGCAACCAAAAATCCTGGTTGAAATACCTCTACAACAAACAAGAGGATACCAATGATTATGAATGCTAGAGCTATTTCGCTACTAACAAAAGTTTCGTCTGCCATGCTTTACCTAAATGTTCATGGACTGTGCTGTATATATAACATAGCTTTTGTCGACATAAGATGGCAAAATTGCTAGAACTAAATCAATACCTTATAAGAGAAAAATTTTTAAAGATTTTTGGAAACAAATTTCGAATAATGGATTCTCAAGATAATCTATATGGATTTTGTGAACAAAAAAGATTCCGAATTAAAGAAGATTTAAGAATATATGATGATGAACAAAAAAATAATGAATGGTTAGTTATCAAACAAAGAAATTTAGTTGATGCATGGGGTGGTTTTGACATTGTTGATCCTAAAGAAGGATTTACTTTCTTAGGAATTTTACCAAAAAAATATACTTTGTGGACTTCTGGGGATGATCAACCGATTACTATGCGACAAAAATTCAATCCTATTATTAAAAAATTAGTAGTTAGTATTCCTCCTAATCACACTTTTGATCGACGATTTATTGCAGGATTAGCGATTGTGATAGCTGCACTTGACGGCAGAGGGTCGAAATAATTAACTAAAATATTTGATTGCTACGCTGCGGACAACCCAAATTAAGGTAAAACCAAAAACAAACATTCCATAAATAGAATAAGTAAGTTCTAATTCATCATCACTTTTTCCAATCAAAGTCATAATTGCAAGGAAAAGGATTAGCATCGCAGCATACCACTGGAATTCTTTTTCCAAATCTTGTTTTGATGTCCCTCCATAACCGAAATTCTTGATAAAATAACTGACTCCAAGCCAACTAACGGCAAATGCACCTACTGATATCATCATTTCACTTACTTCTGAAATTCCCCCATAAAGTAGGAAAGCAACAAAGGCAACTAATGCTCCAGATGCAAACATCATTTCTTTCTGTATTTTTTCGTCCATAACTCAAGCTCCAAAGTTGTCTTGTAATGGAATAGGACCCTGCCAGTATTTAGAAACTACATAGGTATCAGCTGCGAAATCATGCAGACCTTGTTTTTCATCTGTAAAAGCAATCACAAAAAGAGCGACCCAACTAAACCAACTGATTACTGGAATACTTGTTTGAAGAAGGAAAACAAGTGTTCTTATGAATGATGTTGACATCGCTATTCTTCGACCATTTTTATCCACGACTTTCATATTCAAGAAATGTTTGCCAAACGTACCCTGATACTCAGAACCTTCCATTAATGGCTTGTAAAGTAACTGAGCTGCAATTCCCATAATAAGAAGAACAAGAAAACCCACGCCAAAGCCTGCATCCTCTCCAAATAAAGAACCAAAAAATATTCCAAAAACAATTGCTCCTGCAATCACTGCGAAGGTGATAATGACATAATCAATCATTGCTGCAAGAAATCTTATCCAGAATCCTTTGAAAGGTGCGATTTGTGTTCCCATTAATTGAGGTGCTTCCACAAATGTAGCCAATTTACTACGTATATAAATTTGATTCAGCATATATTTCTTAAATATGAATGTAGAATAGTGAAATGAGATGGTTAACTTAGAAGAAATGCGTAAGCAATATGATATTGCGGAATTGAATCAAAATGATTTACTCGAGTCGCCTACTGAGATGTTCCGAAATTGGTTTGAGAAAGTAGAAGATTTAGAACACATTGAACCAAATGCAGCTATCTTATCTACTTCTACTAAGAAAGGGAAGCCTTCCAGTAGAGCTGTTTTGGTAAAAGAATTTGATGAGCGCGGATTTGTATTCTATACTAATTACAAAAGCAAGAAAGCTCAAGAAATAGAAGTTAATCCATATGGATCATTACTCTTCTATTGGCAGGACTTCGAAAGACAAGTAAGAATTCAAGGAAAGATACGTAAAGTTTCAAGAAGCAAGTCTGAAAAATATTTCCATAGTCGACCAAGGCTCAGTCAGATCTCTGTTTTGGCATCACACCAAAGTAAAACTTTGGAAAACAGAGAAGAACTGGATAAAAAAGTCAAGAAATTAGAAAAAATGTACGATGGAAAAGAGATACCTCTGCCTGATTATTGGGGAGGCTATATTCTTGAACATCGAAACGTAGAATTTTGGCAAGGTAGAAGAGATAGATTACATGATCGATTTGTATACACTAAACACGGAAGAATATGGCAAATTGAAAGATTGGCTCCGTAGAACTCCTTGTATAGCTAATTTTAATCATTTTTCTTGCACAATATTATATACCCCCTTTTTCTCCCGACAAATCCCTGTGTTTGACCATTGATGCTGGTTGTATGACGCAGGGTAGTTCGTGCACTCGATCTTTACGTTTATAGACCGGGGAAGTTGGCATAGACGCTAGTCTCTTCACAGTGAGACATTAACGCGTCAATGATTGTCAGATCATACGCAAACCCGGACGAATGTTGAAGCCGACGGCTACAGCAGTTACTACGCCACCTGGTGGATGACTAGGCTCGGTTGCCGAAGAAGGTCGTGCCAAGCAGCGATATGCTTCGGGGAGGCGCATGGAGCCTTTGATCCGAAGATAACCGAATGGGACTTCCTGAACTCTAGTAGTTCAATCCGTAAGGATGGGTAACGCCCCGAATTGAAACATCTTAGTAGGGGCAGGAAAAGAAATCAAAAGAGATGGGGTTAGTAAAGGCGATCGAACACCTCATAGGGCAATCCGAATCCTTTGATGAAAGTCATTGGAAATGTGGAGTGGTCTGTTTACATCTTAACACTGTTATCCGAATTTCGTGTGGAACACCGGCGCCATAGAGGGTGATAGCCCCGTAGGAGAAGCGGTGAAAGATGATTTTCAGAATCCAAGAGTAGCGTGCATTGGATATTGCGCGTGAATGCGGGAGGTACTAACTCCCAACCCTAAATACAAACCGAGACCGATAGCGCAATAGTAGCGTGAGCGAAAGTTGTAAAGTATCCCTGGCGGGAGATTAATAAGACCCTGAAATCAGGTGGTAACAGACTGGTATGGCATGCAAGGGATTAAGCGGTTACACCGCCGCACCGATGTCATACCGTTCGATTCGAAAATTGATCCGTGGAGTTCCTATTATTGGCGAGGTTAAGTACGCAGGTACGAAGCCGTAGGGAAACCGATAGCCCGCAGCGCAAGCGAGGGGCAAGGTGCGCTCGCCTGGAGTCAATAGTTGGATACCCGAAGCCGGTCGATCTATGCCTGGGCAGGGTGAAGCCTTTCGGAAGAAGGGTGGAGGCCCGAACCAGTACTGATGTGCAAATCGTTTGGATGACCTGGGTATAGGGGCGAAAGACCAATCTAGACCGGAAATAGCTGGTTCCTCTCGAAACTGCTCGCAGGCAGACCTCAGCAGAGACGGGGCATGCGGTAGAGCACTGATTGCGTGTTTAGGGTGCGAAAGTACTCGGCATACTGTCAAACTCCGAATGTGTGTCCGTTGTAGAAGCTGGGCAGTGAGGGCATCGGGGTAAGCTTGATGTCCATAAGGAAAACAAACCAGACCAGAGTTAAGGTCCCCAAGTAACAGCTAAGTGTTAAAGAACAAATAGTGTTTAACGGCATAGACAGCTGGAAGGTTGGCTTAGAGGCAGCCATCCTTTAAAGAGTTCGTAACAGATCACCAGTCAAGTCTCCGAGCCTAGAAAATGGACGGGACTAAGCTGTTCACCGATACTTTGGGCCACCGAAAGGTGATGCGGTAGAGAGGCGTCGTGCGCGGGTGGAAGTGGGGCCGTGAGGTCCTGTGGACCGCGTTCGAATGATAATCATGGAAATAGTAGTAGCGTAGATGGGTGAGAATCCCATCCGCCGGAGGGGCTAGGGTTCCTCGACGATGTTCATCAGTCGAGGGTTAGTCGGTCCTAAGGTTCCCCCTAACAGGAGGAATCGAAAGGGAAGCAGGTTAAAATTCCTGCACCAATTCATATTTTGTCCAGTTCCTGACACATCGGGTCTTGTGGAGCACTCCTGTCTGAGTGTTGCCTTAAGCAATAAAATTGTGGAGTACCGTAATGGTGAGAAACAAGCTAAGCTTTTGGGAGGCGAAGTATTTCGCTTCTGCGTTAGCCTGGTGTCCGTGAAAAGGGAGCTGGAGTCGTGTGAGTTGTCCGTACCGAGATCTGACACAGGTGCCCCTAGGTGAGTAGCCTAAGGCGTCGCGGCAGAATCCGGGCGAGGGAATTCGGCAAATTAGCCCCGTACCTTTGGTATAAGGGGTGCCAGCTCTGAAGAGAGCTGGTCGCAGTGACTAGGGAGCTCCGACTGTTTACTAAAAACACAGGTGGCTGCTAGTCCGTAAGGATGAGTATAGCCGCTGAATCCTGCCCAGTGGTGGTATCTGAAACCCAGTTTCAACTGGACGAAGGACCACTAAACGGCGGGGGTAACTATGACCCTCTTAAGGTAGCGTAATACCTTGTCGCTTAATTGGCGACTTGCACGAACGGCCTAACGAGAGCTCTACTGTCCCCGCCCGGAGCCCGATGAAATTGACTTACTGGCGCACAGTCCAGTACGTCCCAGCCGCAAGCGAAGACCCCGTGGAGCTTTACTGCAACCTGCCGTTGTGGCACGAGTTGTTATGTGTAGCGTAGACGGGAGACATTACACAGGTGCGAGCGCTAGCTCGTCGCCGAGTCACCGATGAAACACCGTCCTTTTCGATTCGTCCCACTCACCTCTTCGGAGGAACCCCGGTAGGCGGGCAGTTTGGGTGGGGCGCCACTCCCTCGAAAAAATAACAAGGGAGCCCAAAGGTCAGCTTAGGTAGGTCAGGAATCTACCGTTAAGTGCAAGGGCAAAAGCTGGCTTGACGTGGTTTGGCAACACAACAAACCACGATGCGAAAGCAGGGCCTAGCGAACCAACCAGCGCCGTTAGTAGGTGCGGTTGATAACAGAAAAGTTACCCCGGGGATAACTGAGTTGTCTGGAGCAAGAGCCCACATCGACCTCCAGGCTTGCTACTTCGATGTCGTCTCTTCCTATCCTGGGTGTGCAGAAGCACCCAAGGGTGGGGTTGTTCGCCCATTAAAAGGGATCGTGAGATGGGTTTAGACCGTCGTGAGACAGGTTTGTTGCTATGTGCTGGGACTGTCCAATGCCTGAGGGGAAGGATCCTCTAGTACGAGAGGAACGAGGGTTCGCAGCCACTAGTTTACCAGTTGTCTGACAAGGCACTGCTGGGCAGCCACGCTGTAAGGGATAAGAGCTGAAAGCATCTAAGCTCGAAACCCGCCTCAAAACGAGGCATTATGACACTTATAGAAGATAAGATAGATAGGACCGGGGTGTAAGCACCGAGAGCATCAGTGCTGTTAGAAACACTACTTCGGTAGTGCGGAAGATAGCACTTCGAGGTGTTCAGCCCGTCGGTTACTAATAGTCACAACTGCTACTTTACCGTCGGCTTCAACCGTTTGATGGGTTTGCGTATGTGTCCCTTTTGATGGATTCTACAACACAGCAGATATGCTGTCAGCGAGGACTTTAGCGTCTTCGTGATCTATTTTTCCATATTTCCAGACGAATGAATGAGTAGAATCAGGATATCTTGGAATTATGTGAACGTGAACATGAGCGATTGTCATACCTGCCTCATGTCCATTGTTTTGAATTAGATTATATGCTATTGCTCCTGTGGCCTTCAATACTGCGCCACTAACAATTGGTAAGGCCTTACCAAGTGCAGCTGCAGAATCTGAACTTAGTTTGTCCATAGAAGATGCATGTTCTTTTGGAATGACCAGTGTGTGTCCTCTAGTTAGGGGCTGTATGTCAAGAAATGCAAGAATTGAATCATCCTCATACACTTTATGGCAATTTAACTCGCCGTCTCTTATCTTACAAAATAAGCAATCTTCCATGTATGGGGAATTGCGCTGTGTTTATAGGTTCTACATCAAGGACAAATGTCCTGCAATGGCACCCATTGCAGTGCCTGTTTCAAATCCGACACCTAAACCTGTAATCTCAAAATGATGTTTACATTTGCTAACGTATGATTTTGGAAGGCCTTTAGGTCCCAAACCCATTACCATACAGATTTCGCCCTCTGGTCTGCTTAACTTTTTGGAATCCGGGTTTTCCGTTGTGACTACTTTTGCACCTGCCCAGGATTCATCTATATCTTTTTCAAAAAAACGAACTCGATTATTAGATAATAATTGTGAGAGATAGCCTTCATTTGGTAATCTCATCTCTTTTTTAATTTCATTTACTAATCGTTCAGGTTTTATCTCTGGAAAACCAATCAAAGCCATGTTTAGATCAAAGGCTGAACAAAGATTTGCTGCTTTGAAAACAGCTTTGTAGTGAGGATGATTCCAATTTCCTCCGTATGTATTGTAAAGGCCCAATGTATGTTTTCCAGACTTGGAAATTGGAACCATGGGTTTTTTTGGTAATGAAGCTGTTGGAATTATTTCGCCCTTTAGACGATCTGTAGTTATCTGTAATTTGGATTTGAATTTTGATTTGAGATCGGAATCTGAGAATGATTCAATCAATTTCTCAGCGTTAGCTGCGAATTGATGAGCTTGTTGATTCCATCCTTTTCTATCTGCTCTAGCTATTAGTGCTATGGAAATGGGGATAGCTTCCTCTGCAGTTTTATTCGAGAGATGTAGTTCAACTAAATCTAAATCGGCAGGTTTTGAACAAACTCTGACTAAATATCTTAACATTTCTTCAGAATCTACATACTTTAGTGCTATTTCAAGCGGAGATTGATCTATAGCTATTTTTGATTTGTTTAATTGAAGATGTAAATATCCTAATAGTTTTATTCTAAGATCGCCAGTTTCTTTAGATAAAATCTTTATCAGGTTTTCTACTGGTTTGTTGTTTACCCAGTGCCTTACTACGGCCTTAGATGATTCAAATTCATATCCTTTTAATTTTAATGAATGGGTTAAAAGTGACTCAATAACTGAGGTGGGGAAATTTTTAGCATTCTTTACAAAAAAATCCTTGGCTTTTTCTTTTTTCTCTGATGTCGAAAATTTTAGTATTTGCTTGTATTGTTTATCTTTTAAGTTACCATTTTGAAAATTTTTTAACCTTTTAGATATTTCGCCCAATAATTCTAATCTGCGCCAACTCTGTTCTACTTTATCAACTTTAGAAAAAACCAATTTCAAGAGCTTTTCTGATTTTCCCTTTTCTAATAATCCTATAGAAACAATGTAAGTCAAACCTAATGCTGCATAATATGAATCTGTAATTCCTTTTGCTATTGGAATTAATTTCTCAGGAGACTCGCCTCTTTTCAGGTCTCGAAGTATGCGTCTTGCAATTGACGGATTGTGATTTTTACGACTCACAATCATAGACTGAAGAAAGCAATGATTAAGCCTTGTCCAAAAGTAAATTAGGCACTATATTGAGGTTCTTATATACTAAGTTGTGCACTAGTATTTAGATTTTAGGCCCTATTATGTCAAAAATACAAACGAAACATAGCTTCTCATCGACGCTAAAGCTAGATGTGCCTGTCGAAAAATTATTCAGTTGGCACGAGAATCCTGGAGCCTACGAACGGCTTACACCTTCTTTCGATCCAGTAACTGTAAAACATCGAAGAGGAAATATAGATGGTGGGGAGGTTCACATCAAGCTCCCTTATGTTCCTTTAATCTGGGTTGCAAAGCATCATAGTTATAAGAAAAACGTGCAATTTATGGAAGATCAAGGCAGTGGCCCCTTTGTAGGGCCTTTACCTTTTTGGAATGGTTCTTGGCATCATCGACACCTTTTCGAGAAGGATGGAAAAAATAGTTCGATATTGGAAGATAAAATCT
>LUMG01000158.1_pt1 | contig 10460 bp, 7 predicted proteins | sample 729691 | NCBI WGS metagenome assembly LUMG01 (sample SAMN03860269, study PRJNA289734) | marine metagenome | biome: seawater column; feature: ocean; material: water; isolation source: Red Sea water column Station 34 - depth 50m | place: Saudi Arabia: Red Sea | collected 2011-10-15 | depth 50 m
CGCATCATTTGCATATGGTTTTGAGCAGATTGACTTCGAGACAATGTCAGCATCATTTGAGCAGATCATAGGCTCAGATAAAAACAGCAAAGAAAATATTTCAAAAGGATATTTGGTTATTAAAAAGCCCGATTATATGTTGTGGCATATCAATGATCCAACTGAGAAGGTCATTATATTTAAAGAAGGATTGATATCAATTTATGATCCAGATCTCAATCAAGTGATTAAAACAGAAATAGATGAGTTTAAAGAGGCTAATTGGATAAGAATTTTGATGGGGGAGAGTGAGTTAATAGAAAACTATGAGCAAAAGATTGATGTGTTTGATTCTCATACATTGGTTAGATTCGAGTCTTTATTTAAAGACCCCATAGGAAATACATTTACAATCAAAATTAAAGAAGGATTGATTGAATATATAGATATTGAACAGTCTGAAAGAGAGAGGATTTACATAGCACTTCAGGATATTGATATAAATGAAAAGATCGATGATCAATTCTTTGATGGCCTTATTCCAAATGACGTTGATGTCATTGAATGATTAATCTTCTTCAACGTGTTCAGGATATTTCTAAAATTTCTAATGTCTTATTTTCAATAATCATCATTGCTGTTGTAACCTACCTGCATGTAATGACAACTCCATCAATTGAAATCGATACTTTCTTATCGATAGATAAAGTTGTTCATATGATTATCTTCTACTTTGTTGGCTTGTGGTTTTTTCTTATCACTAAACAAGACCATTCATTCATCTTAATGATTCTACTTTGCATATATGCCCTGACTATGGAATTACTTCAAATGAGCCTTGCATACAGAAGTTTTGATTGGTTTGATTGGGTTGCAGATGTATTTGGACTTTTGTTGAGTTTTTTTCATCTTTCTAAAAAGTTATACTGATTTAAGATAATGCTTCCAAAACAATGTTAGATCCAAAAATAATTAGAAAAGATTCCGATAGGGTAAGAGGCTCTCTCAAGAAGAGGGCATCTGATTTTGATCTTGATTCTTATCTAGAAATAGATCAGAAAAACAGAGACTTGATCTCTGCAGTTGAGGAGCTTAGGTCATCAAAAAATGCGATCAATAAAAGTATTGCAAATCCTGATCTTTCAGATGAAGAAAGATCTGATCTAATTTCTCAGGTTGGTGAGATCAATAAAAAACTAAAGGATTCAGAGGAATCGCTCAATGATCTCTCTAGTCAGAGCAGAGAAATGAGCCTCGAGATTCCTAATATTCTTGATGATTCTGTCCCCCAGGGGTTAAACGAAGAAGATAATATGGAAATCAGATCATGGGGAGAACCACGTAAGTTTGATTTCCAACCCAAAGACCATTCTGAACTTGGAGAGAACAATGGAGGCATTGATTTTGAATCTGCTGCTAAACTACCGGGTTCAAGATTTGTTGTTATGAAAGATGGTTATGCGAAATTGCACAGGGCTCTAAAGCAGTTCATGCTTGACGTGCAAACCGAAGAAAATGGTTATACCGAAATGTATGTTCCTAATATTGTTCGCTCAGATTGCTTAGAGGGTACTGGCCAGTTACCAAAGTTTGCAGATGATCAGTATAAAATTGAAAATGAAGAGGCTTTATATCTGATTCCCACAGCAGAAGTCCCTTTAACCAATTTAATTAGGGAAAGCATTCTTGATCAAAGCGAATTACCAATAAAAATGACTGCTCATACACCATGTTTCAGACAAGAGGCAGGTTCTTATGGAAAAGATACCAAAGGAATGATCAGGCAACATCAATTTGAAAAAGTAGAGCTTGTTCATATTGTTAAGCCAGAGGAATCTTATGAAGCCCTTGAAGAGCTTACAAAGAATGCTGAATCAATCCTACAGAAGCTCAATCTTCCCTATAGAGTGATGCTGCTATGCTCTGGAGATACAGGTTTCTCTGCTGCTAAAACATATGATCTTGAAGTTTGGCTGCCTTCTCAGAATACCTTCAGGGAGATATCATCTTGTAGTAATTGTGAGTCATTCCAGTCTCGTAGAATGAAGGCTCGATATAAGAACTCAGATACAAAACAAACTGATTATCCACATACACTCAATGGCTCCGGATTGGCAATTGGAAGAACACTTATTGCTGTACTTGAGAATTATCAAAATGAAGACGGTTCAATTACCATCCCTGACGTCTTAATACCTTATATGCAGAACCGAGAAAGAATCTAATCTTTTTTGTTCATTTCAACTAGTCGACTGGTTGTCCTGGTAAATTCATCCTTTAGCTTGATTCCATTATATAGATTCTTATGGTCGCCAAATGTCGTCATGAAGAGATCAATATTTCGATCGTATAACTCGTCTACCAAGGCAATAAATCTTCGAGCCTCGTTCTCACATTCTTGATCAAATTCAGGCACCTCGGTGATTACAACTGTTTTAAATTGATCAGCAATATCGATGTAGTCTTTGACACTTCTCTTATCACCGCATATTGAATTGAACCTAAACCAGACCAATTCATTAGTTCTCACAATGCACTCAATCTCCCTGTTTCTGACAACTATGGTTGATTCGCATCTCTCTAAATCATCATTGAAGCATTCATGATATATCGCAAGCCTTTGTATGTTGTCTTCAGTATGGATAGCAATACGTTCAATGCCTTCACCAATAATGGATTGTCTGAAGTCTTTACCTTCACCGATGTGAATCACTTCTAGATTACCATTAATTCTATCTATAGCAGGAACAAACAAGTCTCTTTGAAGACCATTTTTATAGAGTTCATCAGGCTTACAATTCGATGTCATTATCAATCTTATCCCTTCATTCAATAGAGACTCAATCAGTCTTGCCATTATCATGGCATCAGCAATATCCTCTATATAGAATTCATCAATACACATGACTTTGTGATTTACTGAAATTGACTTTGCAACTTCCTGAATTGGATCTTTCTGATTTTTAAATTGTTGTGTGCCGTTGTGAATATTTTCCATTAATCGATGGAAGTGTTTTCTGTCTTTATCTTTTATGGACAAAGTTTCATAGAAGAGGTCCATTAAGTATGTTTTACCTCTTCCAACATCACCCCATAAATAGATTCCATTGGATTTCGGCTTTTCGTCTCTAAATAAAGATAGAAATTTATTTATAATACTTCTTTCATCAAGTATCTCTTTTTGTAATTCCTCAAGACGATCAACAATATTCGCTTGATATTGGTCATACTCAATATCTTTATTCGATGAGAACTTTTCTCGAATACTCATATTTAAATCTTTTCTGGTTTTCTATTTTTTCTTTTTGCTTTCCTCGGACCAATCCTTGATATGGAGATCTCTTTGAGGGAATGGGATTACAATATTTTCTGAAGCGAATCGTTCATTGATGGCAAAATTCAGATCACTCAAAACATCATAACGTTTCTTGATGTCAACTATCCTGACTCTTAATTCAAAGTCGAGTGAGCTATCCCCAAAACCCATAAATAGGGCCTTAGGAGGTGATGCCCGTCCGTCGCTGATAACCTGATCATGTAGATTTGCTGTTTCTTCCAAGATTTCAGCGACTTTTTCGATGTCGCTACCATAGGCCACACCAATTTTTACGATCAGTCTCCCATATGGGTTATGGAGAACCCAATTTGTGACTCTGCCTGAAACCAACTCAGAATTAGGTATGAGCATATCCTGGTTATCCAGTGTCTCAATCTCAGTCGCTCGAATGCTAAGTTTTCTCACAAAACCTTCAACATCGCCAACCGTTACAAAATCACCAGCTTTAATAGGTCTTTCAAAGAGAAGGATAATCCCAGAGACAAAATTATTTGCAATGGCTTGAAGACCAAAACCAATACCAACAGATAAGGCACCAGCAACAACTGCTATACCAGTTATATTGACTCCACTGATTGATAGACCAACCAATAACGAGACTGTAAATCCGGTATATCCAACAACAGTAATAAGCGCATCTCTTGCACCTCTATCTGGAGTGATTTGTCTTAACCACCTTTTATCAACCCATCTTTTAATCCAACCTGTGAGACCTGCGAGTATTGTGAAAGCAATAATACCTGCAAGTATATTTGTTGGGATAACTCGTATGTCTCCCATTGGTATACCGTCTGTTGCATAAGAGGACAATGTTTCTACAAGTGTTCCTGTTGGATCCCAAACCCTTATAAGAATTGAAACATATAGGATCCAGAAAGAAGCATCAAAAAAGAGTTGATAGATTGCCAATTTCGATTTTCCAGAATCTCTCGTGAGATCCAATGCAGACCTGATTCTAATACCAATAAGATTTGTTGATTCATTAATCCAGGTGACAGAATTTTCAGTCAAAGCCAATAGTGACCATAGGAGATATGTTGAGAAAAGGGTCAGGATAAAACCATTCAGTATAAAACTAGAGAGATTATGAAAGCCTGATAATTCTGAGATAAAGCTCAATGCCAATGCGGAATATCCTATGAATCTAATCACTCCATACTGACCTTCTTCCATAAATAGACTTGTTGAGCTATTGAGAACAGGTATGAGTGCAAAAATCATCAATGAGACGAGCGCAATTCTCATCAATGATTGATCACTTGCCACTTCGCTTGAGAGCCAATCTGGACCAAAGACGATATAAGTGATGACTACTATGAGTGTGAAAAAATTAAGTTTTTGTTTCAGATTTTTGGCTGGTTCTGAGACTGTATTCTGATCAATATTCGCTGGTGAAAAGGGTCCAGTAATCCAATTAATCAAAAGATAGAGAACAGATGCGAGGAATGGGCTAAGACCTAAGCGAATAATCCATGAATCTGAGGGCGATATCGATAGGGACAATGAAATGGCAGCAGATATCCCAAGCGAACCAAAAAGAATAGGGGATTGCACTCTTCCAAAAGGCTTAAACAAAGCTCTTAGTTTTAGAATGATCGATCGATCGATTGACTTAAATGGATCCGAGTATTGTATTTTCTTAATCTGATCACCAAAGAAGTAACCAAAACTAAAGCCAAGTATCAAAAACAGTATTAAAAGAAATAAGGTTTCATTTGTAACCCTCTGGATAGCCTTATCATTAAAGAACAGATCTGGTAGCTGTTTTAACTGATTGGGTAGAGAGGCAATCGCTTCAAAAATATCTTCATTCTTTTCGCTTAGAAGCTCTGTGGTCAGTTCATTTAGTAATTTATTTGAGAGATCAATGATTCTTGTTGAGCGCACAACAGTTAAAGAGCAGTTCTTCAGTTTTGCATCTTCAGCAGTTAGCCTGCTTCTCGCCTCTGAAAGTCTTTCGTAAATCTGAATATCAACATCAGGACTAATTTGCTCCAATGCTTCTACTTCTAACTTGAGTGTTTCAACTTGCGGTTCAATCTGATCTACACAACTCAATGCATTTGTTCTGATTTCAATTGCTTTTTCTCGAGTCTCCTTGATTGTGCGTTCATTGATATCAGATTGATTGAGTGATTCCTGCAGATTAGATAATTCAGATATCGCTTGATTGGGATCAATTTGTGCACCGATGTTTAATGACACTGCAATAAGCATCAATGAACTGGCAATTGCTAATCTGAATTTCATATTTTTTGGTAAATTATCATTGAACTGTTTTCTCTCAATATGTCAAAATTCTATCATGCAATAGAAAGTCATTTTTAAGATTTATGAAAAGAATAAATGCAATCCTTGGTAGTGGTGCTGAAAGTAACCCAGAAATGGGACCCATCGATGATTATTGGGCTCAAGTTATCGAATCATATCCTGAGCTCGCAGTAGACCATCAGATGCGATCAATTGGAATTGATGAAGAAACAACAGGTTTGATCATTGATTTCATTAAAGAAGGCGAAAAAGTAGGCACATTTTCATTGCCTTGGTTAATGGAGAGTGAAAATATTCCTAACAGTCATGCTGGCCAACCGATAATTCTCTTATCTTATGATGGTAAGCCTGAAATTGTGGTTCAAATAACAAAGATTGAGGAAACAACATTTGGAGAGATCGATTATGAAGTCACAAAAATCGATGGCCCACCTGTCAGAGATCCTGAAGTATGGATACCACTTCACCGTGAATACTGGAACAATATTTTAGAACCATATGGCAGAGCTTGCACCGATGACATGCCAGTCATTGTTGAACATTTTAAAATGGTTTATTCGCAATAAAATATGAACCATTTTTTGAATGCTTTGTTATAATTTTACAAACCTAATCAGGAACTTATTTATGAAAAGATATCAGGTATTTAAACCACTCATTTTTGTTCTGGCATGTGTTATTGCCGCTAGATTTTTCTTACCGGCTAACTGGACACCTATTTTGGCTTTGGCACTTTTTATGCCTTATGTGACTCAGAAACGCTCAATCCAAGTTCTAATGCCCATTGGCATACTTTTAATTACTGATATTTTCTTAGGCTTCTACGGACAAACAATGTATTTCGTATATGCCTCCTTGATACTGATTGCTTTGATCTCCAATTATCAGTCAAAGGGTTCATTGCTTTCTTTAATGAAATACTCTGTAGGCAGTGTACTAATTTGGCATATTGTCGTTAACTTCGGTGTTTATCTAAATGGTCATGATGGAAGCTCACTGTCTCAGACATACCTTTTGGCAATTCCTTTTGATTTGAGATTGATGGCGAGTACCATTGTATTCTCACTAGTCTTTTACAGCGCATGGGCTACAAAAGAGTATTTAGAAAGTTCTTCTAAAGAAGCTTAGATTCTCTGACCGAGAAGACGTCCATATGTCAGTGCAGGTGTGACCCCCATTCCATTGACGTAAGCATTTCCTGAAGTTGCCCCAAACCCGATAACCTCGCCAATTGCATAAAGATTTTTAATGGGTTCACCAGAAGATCTAATGACCTCAAAATTTTCATTTACCCCTAATCCAGCAAATGAACAAAGGCTCCAACCACTCATTCTAACTGAGTAGAAAGGTCCTTCTTCAATGGGCAGAGGACGATGTAGTCTTCCAAATGAATCTGCTTGATTATTTTTGAGCTTACTATTGAAATCATTGACAGCATTTTCAAGATTGACAGGATGAAGACCTGTTTTAATAGCCAATTCTCTTATGCTGGATCCACTTTTGAACATGACATGATTATTGGCTTCCTTAGCGATCCTCTGATTACTCCAGTCATAGATCATTGGAGGCATTTCATTAAGCATTTTCTGATCCATTATTGTCCAATGTCGGTGTGCGGACTGTTTACCAATCTGATGTTCAATGTGATCCACGCTTTCATGATCTTCTTGAACAAACCTATTTCCATCCGAGTTGACCAGTATTTCCCATGGTTGACGTTCAATTGCATTAATAGCTACACCATAAGGAGACGATGGAACTTTATCATCTGACAAAATCATGCCATAAAGCGGTGAGTATTTTTCTCCACCTCTTAAATATCCTCCTACTGATTGACCAAGTATCAAGCCAGCTCCTTGACTCTGAGGATAAGCCATTTGGCAATAGAGTGGAACACCGTGGAGTTCTTCATACATTCTTGGGTTTGATGCACATCCACCCGATGCTAAAATAACACTTCGTCCTTTGTATTCTAGATTCTGACCATCTTTATTTTTAGCGACAACACCATTGATCTCTCCATTTCTAGATTGAATAAGATCAACCGCACTGGTTTCTAAAAGAATCGTAATCGAGCCTTTATTAACTTCTCGATCAAACAGAGGTTTCATAGCATTAAGTATTGCTAAACCGCCACCCCATGGTGATGTCGCTCCCTGAGGCCCTTGTTGATATCTGGCTACAGAGAACGCATCATGTGCCATCTTCTTCACAGGATGATTATCAAAAATTGTATAACCATTGGCTGCCAACCAATTAATTGTAGGACCAGCATGGTCAGCTAATATTCTGGTAAGAGCTGGGTCAGAAGTGTTGTTATTCAGTCTCATGATGTCCTCGAAATGTTGATCCGGGGAATCTTTGATCCCCTTTCTTTCTTGGAAGACTGTTCCAGCACCACTTATCTGACCAGTGGAAACAAAAAGTGTCCCGCCGATGACAGATGCCTTTTCTATGACAAGTACTTTTAGACCCCTTTCAGCTGCGAATATCGCAGCTGGTATTCCAGCGGTTCCAGCACCAATTATAATGGTATCCCATTCTTCCTTAGCAAGTGCCACTTGGTAGGGATAGGGAAGGGCAGCAGCAGTCAGTAGGCTTGTGCCATATTTGAGTAAGTCTCTTTTAGTTAATATTAGATTCTTCATTTTCCTGAGAGATATTATTTAACTCACTGACCATGATATCAGTGCTCACTTTTTCCTTATAATCGACAAATATTGGAGATGACCATGCTCTATGACCACCTGGACCTAGGCACTCTTCTTCGTAGTCTTCTCTGTAATCAGCGTGACATTGATCGACTGAGATTGGATGACCATCGGCATCGAATTGAGTTCTGAGATTACTCCCATTGACCAATAACGTATCTTCTTCAATGACTCTTACATAATACACAGCATCTCTTTGCTGGTTTTCAAAATTTTCATCTGTGAATTCTATTTCACATTCAACTTGATTGGAGTCACACTCAAATGTTTTCCATGTATCAAAGATCAGTGTGGAAGGATCTTCATCTTTGCTATTTTGGGGGGTGATTTTAATGACCTCAATCCTTTTTAATTGATAACGTTCATCAGAGGGGTGATAGCACTCACCATCAGAGATTTTTTGAATTCTTTTTTCGGAAAGCGCTTCGTAGACATAATCTGGGCATCCGGGAAGTTGCTTGAAAGAGCCCATAGCTTTTACTCGGAATTTTGGATTGGAATTGGACTGGATAAAACTTCCCATGGGTTTTGCAATGCCTTCATTCATCAAATCAAAATGAAGAAGAATTCGATGACCTGTTGTTGCATAAACTTCTTTTCGTTTCATCGCTTGCCAGATTGATTCTCGATCTCTGCCTTTAGAATGAACAGCCATGAGACCACCTAAAGACCAGAAACTGGATTGTCTTTCAACATCAATAGGAGAAGCACCTTGAAGTTCATTGAGTTCTTCAAGTGTTCTGAGTCCAGATTCTGTTTTTTCAGCTGTTACAGAATTTAGAAGATTTCTCCATCTTTCACTGACTGCACCTCTCGCCTCAGTACCACCGATACGTAATAATTGTTTAAAACCATGTCCAGCTCTTGCTGTATGAGTATCAGTTGATCCGATAAAGCCCCATTGGAACCGTTCCTTACCTGCTTCATAATCATTGTTTCTCAGAGCCAAGCCATATTGGACAGATTTTTTAGGTCGGTAATTAAAAGCTGGAAGGTATGCACCTCTGGCTTGTCCAGCATCTAACCAGTCTGGATCATTCGAACCAAAAAGAGCTCTTATTCCAGTGGCTCCTGGGAATTCATTGACGCGTTTTTTTGTATCCTCAGCCAATTGCTCACAGTATTCTTGAGATTTGCCTTCCTCTAAGCATCTTTTCTTATTGATTACTGCTGCTTGATGACAAGTTGGTAAATAGTTATCAGTTGGTTCTGGACAAATCATTTCACCATTTTCGTTGAAATCCACTTCTTTAAAATCAAAGAATTGCTCAGAGTTTCCATGTCCTGAGTAGATTTCAATTAAGCTTGAGTAATCAGGCCTGATATTATCCTGATCTAATACATATTCTTCCCATGAAGCTGCCTGTGGGGTATAAAAACCCCATGTTGTTCCGTGTGGTATTACCTCGGCTTCAAATCCCCAATCATCAAGTTTCCCATATAGTTCTGCTGGAGTAGCTGCAGTTTCCCAACAATCTTTTGGTAAATAATTTGATGGCAAACCTTCTGGGCAAGCATCTGTCTCTAAAATTGCATCAAGGAAATCACCGAAAGAAAAATAATATTCACTATTCACTGGATCAAATAGAAATAGATTACGATTCGCATCAGCCAATTGAATTCTCAGAATTAATGCAATCGTTCCGCCAGCAGCTATTGGTCTATCTGGAATTTGGCCCTCTTTATAGTCTTTAAAAAACACGTTGTGATGACCATAGTGATCTTCCGGCGTATTTCCAGCTTGTGTCCATTCCCACCCAATAAATGCAACCAGATCGGGATTGTCCTCACCAGAAATTGCATTGCATTGTCTTACGCTGTCAACCTGATCTTTCCATGTTCTTGGCGTGTAAGATTCGGCATGATCGGTTAAGACATAGAAATCAAGCTGAGAAATAAATCGAGCATAATCACATGCGAAAGCCGGCGGGAATGCTCCCCTTGAACCATACATCATCGGCAGCGACATATAAAAAGCATCCATAGAATAGGTGGTATGAACGTGAGTGTCACCCCAAAGAATCTGTTTTTCTTTGGGTAAAGCTATAGGTCTTGTTTTATTGGTTATGGTCTCTTCAGTAAAGGGATTTGTTTTAAAATTATTACTTAGTGATTGTGGTGAGATTATATAGAGGGCAATGGCCAAAGGTATGGAAATTATC
>LUMG01000444.1_pt1 | contig 10438 bp, 9 predicted proteins | sample 729691 | NCBI WGS metagenome assembly LUMG01 (sample SAMN03860269, study PRJNA289734) | marine metagenome | biome: seawater column; feature: ocean; material: water; isolation source: Red Sea water column Station 34 - depth 50m | place: Saudi Arabia: Red Sea | collected 2011-10-15 | depth 50 m
ATTTTGCAGTAGACAATGAACTTTCATTATCCCCATGTATGCACACAGAGTCTATTTCACAAGGTATCTGCTTTCCACTGTGACAATTAAGTGACTGATTTTTAACCATATTTAATACGTGTTTTTTAGCTTCTTCTGGATCAGTAATAAGAGCATGTGGTTTTTTTCTAGAAACTAAATTTCCATCATCTTCGTAATTTCTGTCAGCAAATATTTCACAAGCTATTCGCATGTTTAGTTTTTTGGCTGCTTCTTCCATTTTAGATCCTGTAGGAACCAAATAAATTAAATCTTTACTAATCTCGTTTATAGCTTTTGCTAAAGTAGTAGCTAAATCTATATCCTCACAAGCCATATTATTTAAAGCACCGTGTGGTTTTATGTGAGTAACATTCTCTCCATGATCTTGAGCAATTTTTTGAAGAATTTCATATTGATCAATAATCAATTGCCTTACCTCATTAGGTGGAAGATTCATTCTTTGCCTTCCAAAATTTTCAGGGTCATTAAATGACGGATGCGCTCCAATACTAACACCATTTTTTTTTGAAATTTGAACTACTTGATTCATCGACTCACTATCACCTGCATGATAACCACATGCGACATTTGCAGAATTAACTATTTCTAGTAAATCTGGATCATACTTATTTGAATGATGTTTTGATTTTTCACCTAAATCGCAATTTATATTAATTTCCATAGTCTCTAATGTTAAGTATAACATGACATGATAAAAAATATATCAAATCTTGGTGACGCAGCTTTGTACTGTGATTTTGGTAATGAAGTAAATAAATCAATTAATTCACAAGTTATAAAATATTTTAAAACTATTAAAGAAAAAAAATTTGAAGGGATAAATAATTTAACACCTTCTTATAATAAACTAATTATTTCTTATGATCTAAAAAAAACAAATTTTAAAGAAGTAAAAAATTATGTTGAAAACATTAATGCTCAAGACTCAAAAGATATAAATTCAAAAAAATTAGAAATACCAGTTTGTTGTCATGAAAATTTTTCAATGGACATTAAAAGATTGGAAGAAATATTAAAATTAAGTAGAGAAAAAATTTTAGAGAATTTTTTAAATAAGGAATATTTTTGTTACATGACAGGGTTTATTGCTGGCATGCCTTTTCTTGGTGACTTAGATGAGAATATGCGAGCTCAACGTTTAGAAACCCCAAGAGTAAAAGTGCCCAAGGGATCTGTTGCATTAACTGAGCAATTTGCAAACATTTATACATTTGAAAGTCCAGGTGGATGGAATATTTTGGGAAATACTCCTTTAGATGTTTTTGATAGTTCAAAAGAAGACAAACCAAACCTAATTAATCCAGGAGATACAGTAATTTTCAAGGAAATTACTTTAGATCAGTATAAAAATTATAATGAGTAACAATTATTTAGAAATAATTAGACCTGGAATTAATACCACTTTTCAAGATAAAGGTAGGGATCATCTTTATCATATTGGTATTCCATTTAGTGGTGCTATGGATAACCGAAATTATCTTATAGCTAATAAACTTGTTAATAATAATTTAGACTCTGCAGTGATAGAGTTTGCATATCAAGGTCCTCATATAAAATATTCCGGAGAAAAAATTAATTGTGCCATCACTGGAGATGTAATTTTTTCAATTAAAAAAAAAGATACTGAAATTGAGGGTAAATGTTACGAAAGTTATCAAATTGAAAATGGAGATGAGATAAATATCATATCTACAAATAAATCAGTTTATGGATATTTAGCATTAGGTGGAGAGTTCGATTTAAAATTTCAATGGAATAGTTGTTCTATAAATACGAAAGCAAATATTGGATCTAATGATGGAAAAAAATTAGATGTAGGTCAAAGAATTAATTTAAAAAAAATAAATTCAAATAAGGATATTAAAAAAACTAATTACATTAATACCAAAATAGAAAACATAAGGGTGATCAAAGGCACTAATTTTGATTACTTTTCTGAAGAAGGTAAAAAAATATTTTATGAAAAGGAATTCACAGTATCCAAACTTTCAGACAGAATGGGTATGAGACTAGAGGGACCTAAAATTGATAATATAGTGAATACCAACATAAAATCAGAGGGTTTGATTAAAGGTGTAATCCAAGTACCGGCAGACGGAAATCCAATTATAATGCTTTCAGATCATGGTACTATTGGTGGTTATCCAAAAATTGGAGTTGTGGCTAGTGTCGATTATGACCGATTAGTACAGATGTCTCCTGGTTCAAAAATAAAATTTAAAGAGATTAATTTATCTGATGCAGAGACTTTATTTAAGTTATATGAAATGGAAACTCAAAATTTACTATCACAAATTTAATGAATTTTTTATCAAAAATACCAGGACCTTTTTTAGTTTTTTTAGGAGCTTGTGCATTAAGTTTTGGAGGTTTAATTGTTAAGTCTTTTGATGGATCTACACTTTGGCAAATATTATTTTGGAGATCACTTTTCTTTATTGGAGTAATTACAATTTTTTTAATTTTTACTTACAAAGGAAAAATTTTCAGTGCTCTTTATAAATCTGGAATTCCAGGTTTATTTGGAGGTATAATTTTATCCATTGGATTTGCTAGCTATGTATTTGCTATGTACGAAACAACAGTAGCTAATGCAAACTTTATAATTCAAACTCAAGCTTTGTTTTTAGCAATTTTTGGTTATGTATTTTTAAAGGAAAAAATTTCTAAAATTACATTAACTTGCATTATTACAGCAGTAGTTGGCATCATTTTAATGTTAGGAAGTTCACTAACACCAGGTCAAATGACTGGAAACCTAGTTGCATTTATCATGCCGATATCATTTGCAATCTTAATTTTAATTGTCAGAAAATATCCAAAAGTCGACATGATACCTTTACAATTGGTTGCTGGAATTTTTGCAACACTAATAGGTTTGTTTATGTCACCGAGTATTTTGGTTTCAACAAATGATATTTTTTTAGGTTTTATTGCAGGATTTTTTCAAGTTGGACTTGGATTTATACTTATAACAATTGGAGCAAGATCAACTCCTTCAGCATTTGTTGGAATCATTATGTTAACCGAAGCTGTTCTAGGACCCATGTGGGCATGGATGTTTGCAAACGAAAACCCACCACTTACTGTACTTTTTGGGGGAGCCGTAGTTATAACAGCAGTAGTTATACAGTTTTTGTCTCCATTACTTGTCCGTACATATTAACTCTGGAAAGAGAATTATTCTCGCCGAAGGAGCAAATCTCTCAGGCACCAAGACAGAGGGGGCAAAGAAGAGTTAATATGGAAATAAAAAAAACATCACTAAATAAACTTCATCAAAGTAACAACGCTAAGTTTGTTGAATTTGCTGGCTATGAAATGCCTATTCAGTATAGCAAAGGTATTATTGAAGAGCATAAATTCACAAGATCGCATTCTGGAATATTTGATGTATCTCATATGGGCCAACTATTCATATATGGTGATGAAAGTTTAACAGAAGAATTAGAAAAAATTTTTCCATTAGATTTAAAAAATCTAAAACAAAACTGCTCTAAGTATAGTTTTTTAATGAATGAGGATGCGGGAATTTATGATGATTTAATCATCACTAAAATAGAAGAAGGGTATTTAATTATCTTAAATGCTGCATGTAAAGATAAAGATTTTGAGATTTTATCTAATTTACTAGGCTCGAAATTTAAAATGAATTTAGATAACAATAGATCTTTGATAGCAATTCAAGGACCTAAGTCTGTTGAAATTTTAAACTCAATTATAAATGGGGTTGATCAACTAAATTTTATGACAGGAAATTGGTTCGATTCTGATAATCAAAAATTATTTGTCACAAGATCAGGTTATACAGGGGAAGATGGATTTGAAATTTCAATTTCTAACGATAAAGCTGAAAAATTCGTTGAAAATTTAATAAAAAAGGGAGCACAACTTATAGGACTTGGGGCAAGAGATACCTTGAGATTAGAAGCTGGATTATGTTTATATGGTCACGAATTAGATATTAATAAAACACCAGTTGAGGCAAACCTTAGATGGGCAATCTCAAAATCTAGATTATCAAATGGAGGTTTTATTGGATCAAAAAAAATTATGAACCAAATGCAAGATGGAGCAAGCCAAATAAGAGTAGGGATTAAACCCGAAGGTAGATTGATTGCTAGAGAAAAAACTAAAATATTTGATGATACAGATACACAAATCGGTGAGATAACTAGTGGCACGTTTGGACCAAGTGTAAATGGTCCTATAGCGATGGGTTATGTTAATAAAGAGTTTTCAAAAGTTGATACTAAAATTTTGCTTGAGGTAAGAGGGAAAAAACATCCAGCAAATGTTTGCGCATTACCATTTTATAAAAAAAATTATGTGAAAGGAGTAAATTAATGAGTGAAGTAAAATTTTCAAAAGAACATGAGTGGATTACTTTAGAGGGAGATGTAGCCACAATAGGAATTACAAAACATGCAACAGAAATGCTTGGAGACATCGTTTTTGCAGAACTTCCTGAAAAAGGATCTAATGTTGAAAAAGATGGTACTGCAGGAGTAGTAGAGTCTACGAAAGCTGCTAGTGATGTTTATACTCCAGTTAGTGGTGAAGTAGTAGATACTAATCAAGCTATTGTAGATGATCCTTCTAAAATTAATGAAGATCCAGAGGGTTCAGCATGGTTTTTTAAACTTAAAATGAAAGATCAATCTGAAATGGATAGCCTAATGAACAAAGAAGAATACGATAAATTTGCAAAGGAGAGTGCTAGCTAATGTTACATAATTCTCAAAAAGATTTTTTAAAAAGGCACATTGGACCTTCAGATGAAGATCAAAATAAAATGCTTAAGGAACTTAATTACAAATCACTTGATGATTTAATCAAAAGTACAGTTCCAGAAAAAATCCAATTGAAAGATGAATTAAATATTGGAGAATCTAATTCAGAATATGAAGCATTAAGAAAATTAAAAGCAATTTCAAAAAAAAATCAAATTTACTCTAACTTTATAGGAATGGGTTATTACGGAACCTATACGCCATATGTAATTCTAAGAAATATTTTAGAAAATCCAGGTTGGTACACTTCTTATACACCTTATCAACCCGAGGTAGCTCAAGGAAGATTAGAAATGCTGCTTAATTTCCAACAAATGATAGTTGATTTTACAGGAATGGATATCGCAAATGCATCTTTATTAGATGAAGGAACAGCAGCTGCAGAAGCAATGGGATTAAGTCATAGATTAAATAAAAAAGATAGTAATTTAGTTTTTGTCTCAGAAAATTGTCACCCACAAACAATAGATGTAATCCAAACAAGAGCAGAACCAATGGGATTAAAAGTACTTGTTGGTAATGAAGATGAAGTATTAGACCAATTAAAGGAAGATTTAGTTTGTGGTATATTACAATATCCGGGAACATTAGGAGATATAAAAGATCCTAGTGAAGCAATTAGTAAAATTCATAAAAAAAATGGTAAAGCAATATTAGCTTGTGATTTATTAGCACTTGCTAAATTAAAAACACCAAGAGAACTAGGAGCAGATATTGCTGTAGGAAGTTCTCAAAGATTTGGAATTCCAATGGGTTATGGTGGACCTCATGCAGCCTTCTTTGCAACTAAAGACGAATATAAAAGATCTATGCCAGGAAGAATTGTAGGGGTCTCTGTTGATAGACATGGAAACAAAGCTTACAGATTATCATTACAAACTAGGGAACAACATATAAGAAGAGATAAAGCTACAAGTAATATTTGTACTGCCCAAGCTTTGTTAGCAATTGTTTCAGCTGCATATGCCATTTACCACGGACCAGATGGAATAAAAACTATTGCTGAGAGAGTTTCTCAATTAGCTAAAAATTTTGCAGATAAATTGAAACAATCTGGATATGAAATTTATTCAGATCATTTCTTTGATACAGTTACAATTGTAACAAAAGATAAAACTGATCAAATTTATAAAAATGCTTTGGATCAAAAGGTAAACATTAGAAGAGTAAATTCTGAAATGTTGGCAGTTTCTTTTGATGAAAAGAAAAATGTTTATAGAGTAAATCAATTGTTGAAAATTTTTAATGCAGCTGAGTCGATTAAAAAAGAAGACCCAACAGTAAGTTTACCTAATTTACCAAAAAATTTATTAAGAACTTCAAAATATTTAGAACATCCTGTTTTTAATTCATATCACTCAGAAACTGAGATGCTTAGATATTTAAAAAAGTTAGAAGATAAAGATATAGCTTTAAATAGAACTATGATTGCACTTGGTTCATGTACTATGAAATTAAACGCTACTGCAGAAATGATACCTATTTCGTGGAGAGAATTAGCAGAGCCTCATCCATTTGTACCTATTGAGCAGATGGAAGGATATAGAGATTTATTCACTGATCTTAAAAATTGGCTTAGATCAATTACTGGTTTTTCAGGTGTTTCACTTCAACCAAATGCAGGCGCTCAAGGGGAATATGCAGGATTAATGGTTATTAGAAAGTATCATTTAGATAGAGGCGAAGAAAACAGGAATATATGTTTAATACCTAGCTCAGCACATGGAACCAATCCTGCTAGTGCACAAATGGTAGGAATGAAAGTTGTCGTTGTTGATTGTGACAAAGAAGGAAATGTTGATTTTGAGGATTTAAAGAAAAAAGCAGAAATGCATTCTGAAAATCTTGGAGCATTAATGGTCACTTATCCGTCTACTCACGGAGTATTTGAGGAAAAAATTACAGATATATGTGAGTTAATTCATAAACACGGTGGTCAAGTTTATATGGATGGTGCAAATTTAAATGCGCTTGTTGGTATAGCAAGACCTGGAAATTTTGGTCCAGATGTTTGTCACATAAACTTACACAAAACATTCTGTATTCCACATGGTGGTGGAGGACCAGGAATGGGACCAATTGCATGTAAAAGACATTTACAAGTTTATTTGCCTAATCATCCAGTTGTTAAGGACTGTGGACCTGCTACAGGAATAGGAGCAGTTTCAGCAGCACCTTGGGGAAGTTCAAGTATTTTATCAATTTCCTGGATGTATATTAAAATGATGGGTTCTGAAGGTTTAAAATTAGCTACTCAAATTGCAATACTAAATGCAAATTATATAGCTCATAGACTTAAAGATCATTACCCAATTCTTTATAAAGGTTCAAACGGTAATGTAGCCCATGAATGTATTATTGATATTCGATCTATTAAAACTGAAACAGGGATTACCGAAGAAGATATAGCTAAAAGATTGATCGATTATGGTTTTCATGCACCAACAATGTCATGGCCAGTAGCAGGCACAATGATGATTGAACCAACTGAAAGTGAAAGCTTGTCCGAACTAGATAGATTTTGTGATACTTTGATTAGCATTAAATCAGAAATAGATATGATCAAATCAGGAAAATTTGATAAAGTTGATAATCCAATTAAAAATGCACCTCATACAGATATTGAATTAGCTTCAGATGAATGGAATCATAAATATTCAAGAGAGCAAGCTGCGTATCCTGCAAAATTCTTAAAAGCAAATAAATTTTGGCCTCCGGTTGCAAGAGTTGATAACGTATACGGAGATAAAAATATTTTTTGTACTTGTCCAAGTATGGATGAGTTTAAAGAAGATGCAGCATAATAATTAATGAAAATTGCTGTTGTTGGCTCAGGTATTTCTGGATTAAGTGCTGCTTATTATTTATCTAAAAAACATCATGTAGATCTTTTCGAGCGAGAAGATCATTTTGGTGGACACTCACATACAATAGATATTTTTTTTGATGAAAAAAAAGTTTCTGTAGATATTGGTTTCATTGTTTTTAATTTTCAAACTTATCCAAATTTAATTAATTTTTTTAAGGAAAATGATATTCAAATTGAAAAAAGCAATATGTCTTTTTCAGTTTCAGTAGATAATACAAACTTTGAATATTGTGGAAAAGGGTTGAGTGGAATTTTCTCTAATAAATCAAATTTGTTTAACATAGAGTTCTTAAAAATGTTTTTTGATATCATTAAATTTTATAAAAAAAGTGATCAAGTAAACATATCCAATGATAAAATTACTTTAGGTGAATATTTAAAAATTAATAAATTATCAAAAACATTTGTTGATTATCATATAATACCAATGGTATCTGCAATTTGGTCTATGCCTCCTTATGAAGCGAGTAAGATGCCAATTAGTTTCTTTCTTAGATTTTTCCAAAATCATGGTTTGTTTAAATTGAAAAATAGACCGCAGTGGTACACAGTAACCAATAGAAGCAGAACTTATGTTAGTAAAATACTTTCTCAAATAAGTGGTGAACACTACAAAAATTACAAAGTTACAAGAGTTAAAAGAAAATCATCAGGATTAGACCTATACTATGGTGGAGAAAGCGAATTTTTTGATTATGATAAAGTAGTTTTGGCAACGCATGCTGATGAAGCTTTAAAGTTAATTGAAAATCCAACTGAGGATGAGAAAAATATTCTTTCGAATTTTAGCTATAAAGAAAATATAGCTTACATACATACAGATCAGCGTGCCATGCCAAAAAATAAAAAAGCTTGGTCTTCTTGGAATTCATCAATAGATGACAAGAATTTAGAGAAAAATTCAATAACCTACTGGTTAAATTTATTACAAAATTTAAAGTGTGATGAAAATATTTTCTTAACACTAAATCCTTACTTCAATATTGATGAGAAAAAAATATTGAGAAAAGTAAAATTTACACATCCATATTACGATCAAAAAGCATTAGATGCTCAATCAGAGCTTATTAAAATACAAAATCAAAAAGATTTACTTTTTTGTGGCAGTTATTTTGGTTACGGATTTCATGAAGATGGAATAAAATCATCTATTGAAATGCTGAAAAACCTTAATGATTAGTTCTTGTATATATAATGGAAATGTAATCCATAAGAGATTTAAACCAAAAGAACATTATTTAATCTTATTAGTTTTTATGAGAAAGATCATGGTGATCGTGATGGGTCATCTCTTTTTGAGTGGGTAAAAAAAAATCTAATTAATAACGAAATCAGTACAGATAACATAAAAGTTAAACTTTTATGCTATCCAAGAATATTTGGTTATGTTTTTAATCCACTAAGTATTTTTTTTGTATACGATAAAAATGATAATTTAATTTCTATATTGTATGAGGTTAAAAATACATTTGGTGAGCAACACACATATGTTTTTAAAGTAGAGGGACAAAATAAATTAATTCAAAATAATTGCTCAAAGAAATTTCATGTTTCACCATTTATTGAAATGGATTGTAATTATTTTTTTAGGATATTAAATCCAGAGCAGAAGTTGTCAGTTGTAATTGATCAATATGATCAAGAAGGAAAAATTCTTTTTGCATCTCAAGATGGTGAAAGATCTGATTTGACAAGTAAAAACTTAATGAATTCTTATCTTAAACACCCTTTAATGACATTTAAAATTATCTCTGCGATACATTTTGAAGCGTTTAAATTGTGGATTAAAGGAATTAAATTTATTAAGAAAAAATTTAAAATTAAAAATAATATAACAGTAGAAAATTAATGTTTTTAAATAACGCTGCAGATAAATTAGTTTTTAAATTTCTTAATAAAATAAATAATGGTTATCTAGAGCTGACTACACATGACGGAAAAGTTTTAAAGTTTGGAAATCCAAATGAAAAATTGCATGCAAATATTTCAATCAAAAAACCAGATTTTAATTATAATTTAATTAGAGGTGGTAGTATTGGATTTGCTGAGAGCTACATGAGAGGTGAATTTGAAACTGATAACTTATCAAATTTAATTGAATTAACTGCAAGAAATATAGAAGTTATATATAAATTCTCAGGACTTCTTGATTTTCCAATAATCAATTTTGTAAAAAATAAAATAATAAAAAATACAAAAAGCAGAAGCAAAGAAAATATTGATTAATTGATCTAATTAAACCAAATAATGGTGACAAAGTTTTAGAAATAGGATGTGGTTGGGGAGGTTTTGCTGAGTACTTAGGTAAAAAATATGATGTTAAACTTGACTGTATTACAATATCAAAAAAACAATTTGAATACGCAAAAGAAAGAATTTTTAATTGTGGTTTAAACGAAAAAGTAAATATTGAAATAAAAGATTACAGAGATCTTAAAGGCAAATACAATTCAATTGCCTCTATAGAGATGATTGAGGCAGTTGGTCAAAATTATTTAGAGGGTTATTTTAAAACTATTAAAACTAACTTATCTGATGGCGGTAAAGCAGCTATTCAAGCAATTACCATCGATGATAGGTTGTTTGATAGATATAAAAACAAACAAGATTTTATTCAAAAATATATTTTTCCAGGTGGTTTTTTACCAAATAAAAATAGCATTAATCGTTATGTTTCTGATAATGGCTTAACTATAAATTCATACATTTCTTATGCTGACCATTATGCAAATAC
>LUMG01000987.1_pt1 | contig 10387 bp, 9 predicted proteins | sample 729691 | NCBI WGS metagenome assembly LUMG01 (sample SAMN03860269, study PRJNA289734) | marine metagenome | biome: seawater column; feature: ocean; material: water; isolation source: Red Sea water column Station 34 - depth 50m | place: Saudi Arabia: Red Sea | collected 2011-10-15 | depth 50 m
CTGTGGCCATTACACTCATAGAGTCAGAAGACATTGGTACGATAGGTGTAGGCGAAGGCTCGACACCTACCCTAAAGCGGTTCTTCCAAACCCTTGATATTCCAGAATTTGAGTGGATGGAGCAGTGTCAGGCAACCTACAAAGTGAACATTAAGTTTACTGGCTGGTCTGGCAACGACCTGCAAAGTTACTCTCACCCATTTATTAGCCAGCTGGACGTTTTTAGCGAACGGGCTTTTCACGTAAACGCTTTAACCAGGCGACTAGGGCTCGATGTTGAAACCCGCCCGGATAAGTTTCTAATGGCGGGGTATTTGGCAAAGAAAAACCTTGCTCCTCTTCCCTCGCACAACTTTCCATTCGATATAGAGTATGGCTATCACTTTGACTCTCTCAAGCTTGGCCGATTCTTACGTGAGCGCGCTAAATTAAAAGGCGTCTCACACATTGTTTGCAATATTGAATCGGTGCATACCACACCGTCTGGCGACATTTCACATCTCGTTTGTCAAGACGGACAGACACTTGATGGCGACCTATTCATAGATTGCACCGGTTTTGCGGGGCTACTTCTTCAAAAGACACTTGGCGTAAGGTTCAAAGACTTCGGCAATAATCTGTTTAATGACTCGGCCGTAGTTTTGCCTACTCCTGCATGTGCTAGTTTGCCAGTTGAAACCGAGTCCGTCGCTATGTCGAACGGCTGGCGCTGGCAGATACCGCTTCGCAACCGCACGGGTAACGGGTATGTGTATAGTCAGCGCTATCAAGATAAAGACGCAGCAGAGTGTGAGTTACGACGCGCATTGGGGATGGAAAATACCGACGTTGAAGCAAAACATTTGTCTATGCGTGTAGGTCAATGTGAAAGGCACTGGGAGAAGAATTGCCTTGCCCTTGGTTTATCACAAGGGTTTATAGAGCCTTTAGAAGCAACGGCGTTACACCTAGTTCAAACAAGTATCGAGCTTTTCGCTGACAACTATTCCTTCAACGAAACAACTTCACAACAGAGACAGGCGTTTAATCAGGAAGTGACAGAGCGCTTTGAACGCGTCCGGGACTATATCGTGTGTCACTATAAACTAAATGGGCGCAATGACAGTGATTACTGGCGAGACAACAGAGCCAATATGAAGCTGTCTGAATCACTGCTTAGTTTACTTGATGTGTGGTACAGAAAAGGAGACATTGTTGAGGAAATAAAGCGGCAAGGTATTGGTCGACATTTCAGCACAACCTCATGGCACTGTTTGTTGTCTGGCTATGGTATTTACCCGCCACCAGCGCTTAATCAACCCGCTTCACTAAGGGAAGCCGGTGATCTTTTTGAAGAGAAAAAACTTGCCGCATTTTTTAATCGCTGCTCGTTAAACTTTGATAAGCAATCTGCCTTATTTAACGTGGGCTAAACCTCAAGGTTCAGCCTACACCGTCTCTCCGACTCTCAGTTCAAATGGCAGCGTACTCTTTGCTGTTGCTTGATTAAGCAATGCTTTTGTTGCTTCTACCCCTTTGCCACTGCTCGACTGGCAAACTGTCGTTAGACGTGGGCGTGCACGCTCTGCCTCACCAATACCATCAAACCCTGTGATTTTCAGTTCTTCCGGTACCTTAATATTCATATCTAAGGCCAAGTGAAGTAGCTCAAGGGCTATAATGTCACTCATACACAAAACCACATTAGGTCTTGGAGAGCTGGTCAATACTTCTTTGGCAGCCTGCCTTGCAAAGTGTCTGTCACTTTCTGGAAGGTGCCAAATACGCTCATTACTGACCGTAATGTTCTTTTCTTGCGCGGCCCTTAAATAACCATCAAGTCGACGATGAGCAATTGAGCTATCCACGTCAATCAGAGGACTATCATAAATACGACAGGTAGAAGGCGAATCGATAAGGCGAAGCCCAAAGATAGCTACGTTGTCGCCTTCATTTAACGCATGAGACGCCACGCGGTACGCCGCCTCTTCGTTATCAATATTGATAGACGGCTTGTCTTCAATATCAAAGTCAACGGTGACCACTGGCTTCGGCGAAACAGCTAGTTCTTTCACCAAATTGCTATTGCGCGGTTGCCCGTAACAGATGAAACCATCGACAAAATCTACAACATCAAGAATGCTCTCAGAGTCACCCGCATAGAGTAGCAAGTGTTTTCCGTTCTCCTGAAGTGCAGAAGAAACACCTTTAATGAAGGTACTGGCGACAGGATCGCTCACCATATATGAAATGCTGTCGGCTAATACTAATGCCACAATATTTGATGTGCCCTTCCTGAGAATTTGCGCAGCTTTATTTGGGCCGCTGTAACCAATCTTTTTGCACTGCGCTAAAATCTCTTCGCGCTTTGCTTTTGATAGTTGGTCTGGGCGGTTGAATGCATTTGAAATGGTTGCCGTTGATACGCCCAACTGTTCAGCCACATCTTTTAGGGTTAGTTTTGTTTTATTCATTGTTTTTAGCTCTTTTCACGAAACTAACTACCCTGAATCAACAAGAAAAAAGGGTAGTAAGCGTACGCTATGACTACCCTTTGACTATATCACTAACTTAAACGTTTAACGCGTGAAATTTGGTGCAAATCCGATAAGTTGTGTAACAAATTGCTCAACAGCTTAAATTTTAGAAATCTGGCGGGTTATCGCGTGCCAAAAATCTTGTCTCCAGCATCGCCTAAGCCTGGAAGAATATAGCCTTTTTCATTCAATCTATCGTCGATAGCTGCAGTAAAAATATCCACATCTGGATGGGCTTCAACAACAGCCTTAATGCCTTCAGGCGCTGCTACAAGGAATAGCCCCATTATTTTTCGACAGCCTTTCTTTTTCAAAAGGTCGATTGTTGCAATCAAAGTACCGCCAGTGGCTAGCATCGGGTCAACAATCAGTGCGGTACGTTCATCAATATTTTTAACTACTTTATCAAAGTAGGCGACCGGTTGAAGCGTATCTTCGTCACGGTACAGACCCACTACGCTAATCTTCGCATTTGGAATTAGTTCAAGTACGCCTTCAAGCATACCTAGGCCTGCACGAAGGATAGGAACGACAGTAATTTTTTTGCCTTTAATTTGTCTTACTTCTACCTCATCGCCCGACCAGCTTTTGATCTTAGCCCTTTCGGTAGGCAGTGTTCGCGTTGCTTCGTAAGTCAGAAGGTTCCCCACTTCAGAAGCAAGCTCGCGAAAGTCTTTACTACTAATTTTAGCGTAACGCATAAGCCCCAGTTTATGCGCAATAAGCGGGTGGGTAATTTCGTGAACGGCCATGTAAGACTCCTTGTAATCGGTTTAGCTTTATTTTAACCCAGGAGTATTTTAGTTAAAGCGATTAGTCGTAAAAATATGCCTATTCGATGCGTGCACTAGACAAACAGAGCCAGCTTTCTTTAACAAAGCCCTATTATTGGTAAACACTACCTAGTGAATACACACTTTTGAAGAACACCAAATATGTCTTAGCTACAATTTCACTACCCTACTTGCAAAGTAGCGCCATCGGGCATAGTCACTTCAATCTTCATGTTACCACCAACCGCTGCTAAATAAGCCGCTGCACGTTGAAGTGAAACGTCCTGAATACGTTTCGATTCCAATTTGCTTACGCCAGAAGCCGTGACCAGATAATGCCATTGCTACGACTTCCTGTTTAACTCTGTGTTGCTTTCTGATGTCACCTAGTGTGATTTCTTTCATTATCTTTTACCGAGAATTACGGGCATTAAAAAAGCCCAGATGGTGATACCTTCTGGGCTTTTGCAAAACGTTCTACCTGCAGTGCCCAGAAGCCAATACTTGCCCCTGAACACCGACGGTCAGGTGCAATCAGTAATTAAAATTATAAAAATAACCAGTTGAAACGTTTTGCATGATAATTCTCTTTTCACAATGTGCTTGTACAATCGGCCCTTTGCCGCGACTAAGCTAAATGTATTGGCCTCGGTGCTTTTTAAATATATAGCAGCGGCCTTCTGTCACTTATCCTTAACCATACCATGTAGATAAGCAATAGCAATGACTTTCCAAAAAGGAAAGTGCCGAAAGCCGGCTATAAGCGCTTTATTAGGCAAGTAGAGGCTTTAAAAAAACGTACGTTATCGCCCACCGCCGCTTGCTTAAGTGATGCTAGAAAAATGGGGACCTGGTCGCTTCCTTCTTCAGGAGACCAGCTTGCAAAACCCTTATCATCGGTGACTTCGTAAGGCCCTTGTTTAACTTCCATGAAAACTACTGGGCTATGACACACCGTTGCGTGCCAGATATTAGGAGGAATCTCAATTCCGCAGGTCTCTCCACGAGCGGTTAGCGTTACTCTGTTTTCGACTTCGCCATCGTCGCTGAAAAACAGAATGTCTAATTCGCCCTCTACCACCATGAAGAACTCCCACTTATGAGACTGTACATGTCGATGAGGCCGCACGTAGGAGTCAGGCATCATTGCAATAAACAAACGCTGTACCATGTCGGTATAAGATTTATGTACGTTCAAATTAGCCCGTCGGCGAGGACTTTCCTCAGCCGACTGTTTAAGCGTTTCAAACAACGCTTTATCAAAACACTGAATCTTATCCAACATCACACCCTGTCTATTATTGCGCTAGTAATTTAAAGCGTATCGCTCCTCCCCCCGATGGCGCAAGCTTTAATGACAAGACATCGGCAGACGTGACTACCTTTTTTTCGATGTTCATTGCGTAGGGGTTTGTTTTCCAATGCGCTTTCTCTCCATCCAGATAGAGCTGCGCTTCATACTGCTGACCTTCCTCTAGAAAGGTTAGCGGTATTGATAACTCTCTGGCTTCTTCATTCGTAATTGCACCAACATACCAATCGTTTCCAGAGTAGGATTTGTGCTTGCTCGCTTTACGCGCCATTACAATATATTCGCCCACTTCCCCTTGAAGCGCTTTACTGTGAGACCAGTCTGTAGGGACGTCTTTGATAAACTGAAACGCCGGTAAATTATTCTCATAATTACGAGGCAAGTCTGCAGCCATTTGGATAGGGCTATACAGCACTACGTATTGGGCCAGTTGCTTGGCAAGCGTTGTTTGAGGGCGCATTACCTCTCCTTTGCCCCACTCTATTCCGCCGTCATTTTTCCGAACATAGTCAAAGTTGAAAATTGAGTTGTATTCCTGACCTCGAGCGCTTTCTCGCGATATCCAGTTCGGATAAGTACGGCGAAGGCCAGTATCTTTTACCGACTCATGAGTGTTGATAGACAACTGATATTTCGCAGCGGTTGTGACGTTTTTAATAAAATGGTTTACCACGTCTTGGCTGTCGGTATATTCATAGCGCAGTACGTTGTTGTCGTCGCGTACTTTGAGATTTTGGCCGTGGGCAACATAGCCCGTTTTAATTTGAGAGACCCCCAGCTTGTTGTACAGGGCAAAACCGTCTTCCATCTGCGCTTCGTAGTTGGTTATTCCCCCCGAAGTTTCATGGTGCCCTATTAACTTCACGCCAACGTTTTCGCCGTAGCTGGTCACCGCTTCAATATCAAAGTCTGGATAGCTTTCTGTAAAAGAAAATAGCTCTGAATTCGCTATCCAATCACCGTCCCAACCTTTATTCCAACCTTCAACCAATACACCATCAAAACCGTGTTTAGCGGCGAAGTCCATGTATTGCTTTGTGCGCTGAGTAGTAGCACCATGCTTGTCTCCAGAGCCCCACGTATACTCATCAATGTGCATTCCCCACCAAATACCTATGTATTTGCCTGGCTCAACCCAACTCACGTCACCCAGTTTATTCGGCTCATTAAGATTCAAAACAAGGTACGAATTAATCAAATCCGTTGCGTCATTTCCTAACGTAATAGTGCGCCATCGGGTAACAAAACTACCAGTTTTATGCACCAAACTCCCGTCGTGACGAGGTGCCAGCGACGCTGTAAAACGCCCTAACTCTTGCCTTTTAAGGCTCATACCCGCGCAATCAACAAGGGCAGCTTCATGAATAGCGACATGAGTGCCGTTTTCATACTTCACCGTGAATGGCGTGTGAGCGATGTGAACGTCTTGCAGGTTAGTGGCTTGATAAACATACTCATATCTATCTCGACCATGGGCGGGGATCCAAAACGCTTTGGCTCGATGAGAATCGACTAAGTTAAATTCAGTGAGTTCTCTAGTAATTATTCGATCACCGCTTGTTGGCAACTCATAGCGAAAGCCGATGCCATCGTTAAAAACTCTTGCCCTTACAAGAAAAGTGCGGTCTTTGTCACTAGGGTTATAGAACTTGACCAAAAGCTCATTGTGATTGTCGCGAATATCTCGCTGCTCTCCCCACGGCTGCTGCCATGTTTGATCTACAGAGTGCCTGCTCACCTCTTCTACCTTGAAGTCGCGGTATAAGGGAGGAGCTTTTGCAAAAGTGAAACCAAGCTTACCGAGCCCTAAAACGGGTTCTCCGTTAAATGACACCCGATATTGCGCTAATTCGCCATCATCTGTGAACGATAACTTTACTTTTTTATCTGGGGGAGAGAACCGACAACTCATTAGCTGTTGAAGGCAAGGAGACGGCCAATAGAAGGAGCAAAAATACGCGCATAAAATATCCAATAAAAGTTGTTAATCTAATGTTAGTATCAATTAGTAGCGAATTTTTGCAACCCACCCCTTAATCGATTAAGTCTATTTTTGGGTTAGTGCTTGTTTTTCTTCATTCTACGGCTTTGTTCTTGACGCTTCTCATCTCTTTTTTCTTTCCGATCTTTCTTATCTGGCGTCAACGAACCAGTTTTGAATTTTGCTTTACGCTTGGCTTTCGCTTCAGCTTTCTTCGCCGCTTCGAGTGCCATTTCTTCTTTTTCAACTTCCAGCATTTCTGGAGTCTCAAGCGTTATTCGCCCCAACTTACCCGACTGCAGTTCTTTAAGCAGGATCTCACATATTTTATGAAGATTAACGCGGCCCCCCGCTTGAATTGCTCCGCGCGTTTTAGCGGCGGCTTCTAAAAATTCAATTTCAGTGTCGGGCAACTCGTCCAGCTTGTAGCGCTCTTTCATTACCTCTGGGTATGCTTTAATGAGGTAATCTGCAGCAAAAAAACCGACATCGTCGTATTCCATCGCGGTGTTTTTAACGGCGCCCGATGAAGCTAACCGATAAATTGAATGTGGGTTTTCAAGCTTAGGCCACAGTACTCCAGGTGTATCAAATAATATAATACCGCTGCCCAAATTAATGCGCTGCTGGCTTTTCGTTACAGCAGGCTCGTTGCCTGTTTTCGCAATGATTCGCTCGGCCAAAATATTAATTAGCGTTGATTTGCCAACGTTAGGTATACCCGTGATCATGGCCTTAATAGCTTTGGGCTGGCCTTCTTTGTACGAACAAATGCTTTTAACCAGCTGCATAATTTGCTTGCTGTTGCCCGGGTTATTAATCGTCTTCACGCCGCGCTCTTTCTCTAAGCTTTCCTGCCAGCGCGCGGTAATTTCTGGGTCTGCCAGATCGTACTTATTAAGAATTTTAATACAGGGCTTGTCGCCGCGTATTTTTGCTATCTCTGGATTTTCACTGGAATATGGAATACGTGCGTCAAGCACCTCAATAAGAATGTCTACTTGATTAAGCGACTCTTTAATTTCTTTCAGGGCTTTGTGCATATGCCCAGGGAACCATTGTAATGCCATGGTTAATTCCTATCGTAATCGAGTTGAGGGGCTAAACTTAACGGGTTAATTCATAAGCGCAAATATTCACAGCGCTGGCTAAATTTAGCGAGTCAATCTTACCGCTTCCCGTAATGGTATACGCCTTTGCGTTAAGCTGTGATAGTGCGTCAACAGGCACGCCACGGGCTTCGTTACCAAACAGATAACACTGATAATCACCAAAAGTGTCTGAGGTGATATTGTCACCGTTCATATCCAAAAAAGCGAAGCGTTCGAACCGCTCCCCTAGGCTTTCAAGCGCCACGTTTAATTCCATGTTTACATGGAAAATAGCCCCCATACTTGAGCGTACAACTTTCGAGTTGTATGGATCTACGCTATTTGGGCTTAGTAATAATGTAAAATCACCAAACCACGCTAGCGTTCTTAGTATGGTGCCTAAGTTGCCAGGGTCTTGAACTTCATACAAATAAATTATAACGCGGAGTTAGGAAGTGGAACGCGAGCAATAATACCTTGAGGTGACTTAGTATCGCTGAGTTGCTGCATTTGTTGCGACGATACCGTTTCTACCTTCATATTAGAGACTGAAGAATCAAGTCTTTCTTTCAGCCATGTCTCATACTCAGCCGTTACATAAAGGGTGATATCACCTAATGTACTGTTGTTATGCTGAGCAACATTAATTAACTCTAAAACTAAGTGCTCTCCTTCCACCAAATAGAATCCGAACTGCGCTCTAAATTTCTTTTGATGAAGCTTTTTCACGTCACTTAGTTTCATTTGCACTGCCCTTTTTATAACTTTCGGCGCAAGTGTAAGGTATGAAGCCCAAAACGCAAAGCGACAAGTCTTAATAGTGAAGTAAAAAAGGCGTTGTTAAATTCCGATAAGAGAAGGTGTTATCTATCTTTTTTAGAAACAACGGTAATGCGCTCTGGGGCATTTAATACCGCTTTAGATAGACCCAGAGCATAACCAGGCCCCTCGTTATTTAAGATATGTGAGGGTAAATAATACTTTTTGAGAGGTTCAGCACCGTACATTGCTGCGTCTATTCGCCGCCAATGCCCATCAAGCCAAAACTCATTCCATGCATGACCAATCGCTTCTACACTACTGTCATCTTCAACTATTATCGTACCAATAACTACTCTGGCAGGGATAGCGAGTGCTCGTGCTACTGCCCCAGAGAGCACCGCGTATTCTGTGCAATCTCCGCTTCTAGATTTAGCAACAGTCGATGCAAAAGAGAAGTTGTGAATATAAGAAGGCTCAGTAATATAGTTTGCAACAAATGCTTCTATCTTCGCGCCTATCTCAGCAGGATTGCTTTCCACCTTCGATTCTTCATGGCTAGTACTACTACCTACTTTCTTTGTGATTACACCCTTGCCATGTTCCGCTAAAAACGCTGAGACTACCTCTTTTACCGATGCTTCTTCGTAGTCGATTACGAATGTATTAGCAAGATATTGAGGGTGTGGGGATTGGGCATCCGCCACCGCCGTCATATTGTCACTTACAGAAAGCCTTAATACACCATCGCGGTGCCCCACTACTTCTATGCCACTCCACTGGCCTAAAACCGAGCTAACAAAGTCGGGATCGTAGACGTTCACATCGAGCAATATCTCATTACCAAGGGGCAATGACACATTGTCGCTCAACGTTAGGGGAATTACCGCAAATTTAGGTGTACTTTGCGAATACCCAGGGGTTGCAGCCAAAAGGCCAGGTAGCGACTTTATTTCTGACTAGTGGATGTTTCATAAGTTATCGATAGCTAAGTTACAGCTCAGTCGGCTTACCTGACACATACATGGGTGAGATGTGGAAATCCATAGGCCCCATCTTCATTTCAGCGTTTTGCATGATATACGCCTCATCTACTGTGTAGTTGACTTTAAAGCCTATAACATCCGCAGTCAGTTTTAGTAGGCCATTTTCAGTGCCATTCTTCTTCAGCTCTGTGGCTGTCGCCTGGGTGGGGTCAGTGTCAGCGCTCCATATATAATAGGTTGCCAACGTCTTATCTGACGCCGCTAATTTTTGCGTTTCAAGATAAGCGCCAAAGCTTGATGTAAACTCTCCGGCGAAAGCAAGTTCAGAAGAAATTGCTTTTCCTTGTATTTCACCTTCTAACAACCATTTATCATCTGGCTTAGACACGCCCATTGCAGAATTTAACTCACTATTTTCTACTGTGTATTGGTATGCGTTAATTAAAGTACCATCAGCGCGACTCCACGAGCGAACACGGACGTCAGTAGATGCCACCGTGTTTTCATCAACGGGTAATATTAAAGACGTTGTTTCAACAATTTCTACATCCCCGTCAGCATCTTTTATGAATTTTTCCGACACCACTCCCACTAATTCGCCATGCATTTTCATGCCATTTATCGCGAAGAAGAAAGGTTGTGGATTTGAGGTTCTGTCTACGGCGTTTATAAAAGAGGCAAACACATCTTTGAAGGTTTCTCTATAGCCAATTTCGTTGTGCAAACACACCTGAAGACCATTTGCAGATTCGGCCGACATTCCCTTGAGCAATCCAGATACTCGTTGTTCGGGCTCGCCTAAGTTGTACAGCAAGTTGTAGGCGAATACCGGTGTATCACCCATTGTTGACATATCTAAACTAAAATTAAATTGGCTATCGAGCACTTTTTCCTGTGCTTTTGAAATATTTGATACTGAATTAGGTACATATGAATTTGAAGTATATAGTTATAATGCATTTTTTGAAC
>LUMG01000443.1_pt1 | contig 10365 bp, 8 predicted proteins | sample 729691 | NCBI WGS metagenome assembly LUMG01 (sample SAMN03860269, study PRJNA289734) | marine metagenome | biome: seawater column; feature: ocean; material: water; isolation source: Red Sea water column Station 34 - depth 50m | place: Saudi Arabia: Red Sea | collected 2011-10-15 | depth 50 m
GTATTTAGTACAGCCGAAAACAATCAAACCCAGGTTGAAATTCATATCCTGCAAGGTGAGAGAGAAATGGCTTCTGGGAACAAGTCTCTGGGAAGATTCACTTTAACTGATATACCTGCAGCAATGGCTGGTACACCTCAAATAGAAGTAACTTTTGATATCGATGCTAATGGTATTGTGAATGTCAATGCTAAAGATCTAGGGACAGGTAAAGAGCAGGCAATAACAATTACTGGTGGTACAGCACTTGAAGATGATGAAATCGAAAGAATGATAAAAGATGCTGAACAACATGCTAATGAAGATGCAAAAAAGAAAGAGCTTGTTGAAACCAGAAACATGGCTGAAGGCATGGTTACCTCAACTGAAAAAATGTTGGAAGAAAATAAAGACAAGGCAACAGAAGAAGAGGTGACAGCAATCAATGATGCAAACGATAAACTGAAAAAACTTTTAGAGAATGAAGATTTATCGATTGATGATTTGAAAAATGGTATTGATGAACTTGCAAAAGCCAGTCAATCATTTGCCGAGAAATTGTACGCGGAAGCTCAAAATGACACAGCTAATCCATCTTCAGATGAGTCAGATGACGTAGTTGAAGGTGAAGTTGTAGAGGATGAGTAAAGAAGAAGAGTCTTTGATTGAGGAAGTAGACAATACTTCTGAAGGATCTTCAGTGGAGGAAGATGTAATTGAAGAAACCTCTGTACCTCTTTCACAATATGAAAAAATAAAAGACGACTATCTAAGACTTGCTGCAGAATTTGATAATTTCAAAAAGAGAACTGAAAAAGAAAAAGAAAGTATAAGTGCAGCATCTGTTGCTTATTTTGTTAACTCTCTTTTCCCACTAATCGATAACTTTGATATGGCTATGAATCAAGAAGAAGTTTCAGAAGAACTTGAAACTTTCAACAACCTTCTAACTTCAGTTTTAGAGGGTCTGCAGGTTGAAGAAATTGGAACTATTGGAGAAAATTTTGATCCCTCTATGCATGAGGCTGTTGAGCATTCGGGAGAGGGAGAAACTCAAGTAGTTGAAACAATCTTAAGAAAAGGTTATCTATTTCAAGGTAAATTAATTCGCCCTGCAATGGTAAAAGTTAAAAGTGAGTAGAGACTGGTTAGACAAGGATTTTTACGCCACACTAGGTGTCTCAAAAGATGCTAGCACCGAAGATATAAAAAAAGCGTATAAAAAATTAGCCAGAGAAAATCACCCAGATTTAAATCCAGGTGATACAGAAGCAGAAAAGAAATTCAAAGAAATTTCAGAAGCAAGCTCAGTTTTGGGAGATGAAAGAAAAAGACAAGAATACGATCAAGTACGTGCAATGGGAGCTTCGGGTTTTGGAGGCTTTGGTGGTCAGGGATTCAATGTAGACGACTTTGGTGACTTGTTTGGAAATTTAGGTGATATTTTTGGATTTGGAGGCTCTGGTGGAAGAAGAAAAGGCCAGACATATCAAACCAATATAAACATATCTTTTGATGAAGCAGCTAAGGGCGTAGAAACTGTAATACCTCTACGTAAAGAAGTTGCTTGTTCGGCTTGTAAAGGCACTGGAGCTGATAAAGGAGAGGCGTTTCATAGATGTAACATTTGCAATGGAAGCGGACAAACAGCATCTAATCAAGGTTTCTTTTCTTTTGCGCAAACTTGCTCTGCTTGTAAAGGTCAAGGGAATGTTATTGATAAAGCATGTAAAACATGTAGGAGTTCTGGTTCTGTTGTTGAAAATGAATCTATAAAAGTAAAAGTGCCTGCTGGAGTTGATAATGGAACAGTGATTAGATTACGTGGAAGAGGAGGTCCTGGGGATGCAGGTGCGCCAGATGGAGATTTATTAGTTCAAGTTGCTGTTGAACCACACAAATTTTTTAAGAGAAGTAACAGTGATCTTATTCTTGAAGTTCCTTTGCTGTTTACAGAGGCTGCTCTTGGTGCAAGTGTAAAAATACCAACGCTTGAAAAATCTGTAACATTAAAAGTTCCTGCAGGTACTCCGAGTGGTAAAACTTTCAAAATAAAAGGTGAGGGAATTGCTCCGCAAGGCAGAAGGCCTGGAGATTTATTTGTAAAAGTTTACATAACCCCTCCAACAAATTTATCAAGGTCTGCAAAAAAACATCTAGAAAACTATAGAGATCAATTTGAGTCTGGAGATTCCCCAAGGGATTATTTGTATGAGTAACGAAGATTCAAAAGCAATATATTTTATTTCTGTAGCCTCAAGCTTGTCTGGGATTCATCAACAAACTATTAGGACATATGAAATGAAAGGCTTAATAAAACCATATAGAACTGGTGGTGGTACAAGACGATACTCTCAAGAAGACATCGATAAATTAATTCAAATTCAAAACCTTTCTCAAAGGGGAATTAATTTAGATGGAATAAAAATTATTTACGAAATGAAAGACAAAATAGAAGAACTACAAAATAAAATTCTCTTGCTTGAGAATGAGATTTCAAATCAAAAAATTGACTCTAAAAACAAAGAAAAAGAAATTCACAAAAGTTACAAAAACGAAATCGTTAAAAAGTCAGATAAATCCATACGAAGATAGTTATACTTTTGCTGAAATGAATTCAGCTCAAAGAATTACAAATCTTGACTTCATAAGAGGCATCGCACTTATGGGAATATTGGTGATGAATGTCGTTTCATTTGGATTACCTGATAGTGCATATATGAATCACTTGAGCTACGGTGTGGAAAATCTACTGGACTGGATAGTGATAGTAATTTCTGCAGTATTTTTTGATAGTAAAATGATGGGGTTATTCTCAGCTCTTTTTGGTGCAGGCATGGTAATTTTTTACGAAAGAGCGAAAGACAAAACAAGTAAGCCTTTAATACTATCTTTATGGAGAAACTCGCTTTTACTTTTTTTTGGTATTGCTCATTTTTTTCTATGGGAAGGAGATATTCTTACTGCATATGCAATTTGTTCAATCTTTATAATTCTTACTCAAATTGTAAAAATAGAAAACACAAAGATTTTATCAGCTATAACTGCATTTATTTTCTCAGGATTGCTTTATATAACACAATCAGTTAACAGCTTATATGATGAAAATGGTTTTTTAATTGGAGAAGGAATTTGGATTGAATTATTTAGCAAAGGTGGAAGTAAAAGCTTTGGAAAATTATGGTTTCCCGAGACTGAAGGCATAGGGAATATAATTGCTTTATGGGTCTTAGCTGACGGTTTCATTAGAGCACTTGCCTTAATGATTTTTGGTATGCTTCTTTATCGTTTGAATATCTTTCAAGGCAATAAAAATACACTATTCTATAAAAAATTTTTTTACTATGGATTTGGAATAGGAATTCCTTTTGCTGCATACGGATCCTACCTCTTAATTTCTGGAAACTATGCAGCTTCTACATTTTTACCAAGTAGGTTTTTTAATACTATCTCGATAATTCCTATGGTATGTGGATACATTGGCTTATTAACCATAATAAATTCTAGAAATAATCTTTTTGCTCAAAGAATCAGAGCTTGTGGCAGGATGGCTTTTACAAACTATATATCACAGACACTACTGAGTCTCTTCGTATTAAATTTAGTTTTCACAAAAGGTCAATTTACTAGGTCGGAATTGATACTTTATGTAATCACAATTGTTTTTCTACAATACTTTTGGTCCAAACGCATATTGGAAGTCTTCAAGTTTGGGCCCTTAGAGTGGCTTTGGAGAAAGCTTACCTATATATTTGTTAGATAAAAAGATTAATTTTTATATTTATTGATAAAATTCTCAATCTTATTTTCTAAAATAGGAAGCGTTATTCCACCATCGCACAAAACTTCATCATGGAAATATCTTATGTCAAACTTATCACCGAGTTCAGTTTCTGCTTTTCTTCTAAGCTCTTCAATCTTTAGCTGGCCCATTTTATAAGAACATGCTTGTCCTGGCCAAGCAATATACCTATCAGTTTCAATATTTGCATTTATTTCTTCAATTGGTGAGTTGGCTTTGAAAAAATCAATAGCTTTATCTCTAGACCATCCCATACCATGCATCCCCGTGTCAAGAACAAGACGACATGCTCTCCAAGCATCATTTCCTAATCGACCGAGTTGTTGTACATCACTTGAGTAAAGTCCCATCTCATTTGCTAATTGCTCTGCATACAATCCCCAACCTTCAACAAATGCTGTTGATGCTACATATCTCTGAAAATCTGGAACATCTTGTAGTTCTACTGCAATAGTTCTGTCAAGATGGTGACCAGGTATAGCCTCATGAAACGCAACCGATTCAGCCTCAAAAATGCTTTTTGTTTCTGCTTTATATGTATTAAGAAAATAAGTACCATCTCTTGAACCATCTGGTAAAGGTGGGTAGTAATAAGCAGGCGGAGCATGTTGCTCAGATTCAGCCGGCACTGGGAGCACTTTGCATGGAGATTGTGGAAACACTGTAAACCATTCATCCAAAGGTTTATAAGCTCTCTCTATAGTATCAATTGCGAGCTGTAGCATCTGCTCTTTGCTTTCATATCTCATTGAAGGTTCTGTTTGCATTTTGTGTATTACATCTTCAGGAGTACCAACTCCATCAAATACATTTTTTCCAATTTCAAAAAATTCTTTTTTTAATCTCTCTATCTCTGATAGACCTATTTCATGCACTTCTTTTACCGTTGTTGCTTTGTGTCCTGTGTATTTTCTTAATGATCTTAAATAAGACTCTTCTCCACCATCAATCCACATAATCCCACACTTGTCATCTCCTCGCCCTTTAGGAAGATGCTCAGTTTTTAATTGATCCAAATAAGCTGATACAGTTGGCCTAATATTTGCTTCAATAATATTTTTTGCTTTATCTTTCCATTCAGATATTTCTGAACCTGAAATCTCAGGTGAGAAATTGACTAAAAGCAATGGGTCCTGATCTAAAGAAGAAGCTAGGTAGTTTTCTAACTGATCAATAGTTCTTAATAAGTTTCTTTCTGTTGCAACTCTATTGTTATTTAGACCCTCTTTTTGAACTTCGGCAATTTGGGTGTAAAGTCTCTTGTATAATTCAAGTCTTTTTAACATCATATCTGCCGATTCAGAATCAGGAACAAACATTTGTTGATTGTAATCAATTAAAAATCCAGTAAAACCAGATACTCCAGCTCCAAATTCCCAACTTCTATCAAGAAGAGAGTCTTGGTTTGAACTAAGAGCAAACTCTAACATTCCATGAGTTACTTGTTCTCTACTTGTTAGATTGTCTTTCTCAATAGCATTTAAACGTTGAATAAAGTTATCAACAGTTTCTTTTTCTTTTTGAAATTGATCTTCTGTTAGTTCTTCTATTTGATCAAAATATTTTTTATGTCCTCGCATGATTGCAGAAGTTGGAGATGAGTCCAAGGAATTTTGAAAAAAATCTTCAGCAAGACCGATTAATTGATTATCTGACATTGAGAGCTCCTCTTGTTTTAAAAAATTAATTACATTATTAAGTCTATCTTTTATTTTTATTTTTAATTGTCTAACTTTTGGATATTTTCAGAAGAGACCTTAATATGAGATTATGAACAGGGTAGTTTTTATATTTTTATCTATTTTATTAATTGTTTTTCCACTTACTATTGAGAATCTTGAAAATGAAAATGTTAACTATTTCGAACTTGTAAAAAATATAACAACTGAGTTAATTCATACTGTAGTTAAAGCTCAAGTAAAAAATCCTGAAGAAATAAACTTTACTAATGATCAAGTAGCTCTTCTTAAAATCAAATTAGATGAACTTGAGGTAACTGATTTAGAGTTTGAAAATAATTTAATCCAAAATTATGAAAGCTCGAATTTGTAAATGAATTTGGTGGAATCAAAGGGATTTATTTAAATAGCTATGACTTTTTAAATTTAGACAAAATGTCATCTATTAAAGCAATAATTGACGAAACCGTTGTGAATACTCTAGTAATTGATGTTAAGACAGACCATGGTCATTTAATGTATGACAGCAATGTTCAAGAAAGCTATGAAATTAATAATGAAAGAGTAAAATTTAATAAAACATCTCTCGAAGAACTTAAAACTAATCACAATTTATATTTAATTGGAAGAGTTGTTGCTTTTCAAGATCCTCTATTTGCAAAAACATACGAAGATTCATCTGTATTTAACTCTAAAACTAATTCTATTTTTTCAAAAAATGGACAGTATTTTCTTGATCCAAGTGATCAAAAAAGTAGAAATTATATATTAAATATTGCAATAGAAGCATGTCATCTAGGTTTTGACGAAATTCAATTTGATTATATTAGATACCCAGATGCAGTTAATAACCATCTAGTTTATGAAGAAGAAAGTAATTTTGAAAATAGAACACGAAATATAAATTCATTTTTATATGAGGCAACAAAAATACTTCATGGAGAAGGCTGTTTAGTGTCTGCAGACATATTTGGATATGTTTTACAATCTGAGTCTGATAATGGAATTGGTCAACATTTGGAAACTATTGTTAAGTCAGTAGATTTTATATCACCGATGGTTTATCCGTCTCATTATTCAAATGGATCCTTCGGTTATAAATATCCAAACAAACATCCCTATGAAGTTGTTACTGCTGCACTCAGTGATGGACTATATAGAGGAACTAAGGTTGAACAGTTGCGGCCTTATTTGCAAGGATTTTGGCATACCTCAGAAGATGTGAGACTAAATATAAAAGCTGCAGAGGATCTGGGGCTCGATTGGATAATTTGGAACAATTCGAGTATGTATGATGCAAATTATTTTACTAAAATCGAATCATGACCAATAAAGAAAAGTTCAAAGATACATTAGATAGTCTATACAAAGAGCTTTGTGATGTAAGTGATTGGATGTACCACAACCCAGAACTAGGATTTGAGGAATATGAAACTTCAAAATACTTAGTAAATTTTATTGAAAGCAAAAATGCAAAAGTTAATTATCCTTCACATAGTCTTGAGACGGCTTTCGATGTAACTTTTGGAGATTCTGGACCTCTTGTTGTGTTGTGCGTTGAATATGATGCTCTACCTGAAATTGGGCATGCATGTGGACATAATATCATTGCAACTGCATCAATTGGTGCTGGTTTAGGCTTGCAAGATTTAGCAAATGATTTAGGTATTAGAGTAAAACTTCTTGGAACTCCAGCTGAAGAAGGTGGTGGAGGAAAAATTATTTTACTTGTTAACCCTACCTTTACAACTATACAGCAATACACTGTTGAATTTTTTGGTAAAGATGCTCATGCTGCTGGAGCACCTCAAGAAGGAATTAATGCTCTAGATGCACAAATCCAACTTTTTGTAAATGCTTCAACATATAGACAACAAATGGTACAGAGCAACAGAATGCATGGTGTTATCAAAGAGGGCGGCTTTAAGCCAAACATAATCCCTTCATATACAAAATCTGAATGGTATTTGAGATCCTTAAATAAAGAAGGGCTAGACAAACTTGAAAGTGATTTTTACAATTTTGCTAATGCAGCAGCTTTGTCTACAAAGTGTGAAGTAAAAATAACTTTTCCTGATTATCGATATGAAGAAATTGATAATAATAAAACAATGTATGAACTATATGTAGCTAATTCTGCTGATATAGATCGAAAAATGATTTTGCAAAAAGACGCTACAAGCCCTGGTTTAGGATCCACAGATATGGGAAATATTTCTCAAGTATTCCCGTCAATTCATCCTATGTTGTCTATAGATGCTAAAAACGCAGTAAATCATCAACCAGAATATGCTGCTGCAACTATTACTTCAGGTGGTCACAAAGCTATATATGACGGTGCTTATGCAATGGGGACTACAATTATTGATTTAGCTGAAAAAAATCTCTGGGATAATCTTTAGAGAATTTGACTCAAAAATAGCTTAGTTCTGTCACTCTCAGGATTATTAAAGAATTCTTCAGGAGTGTTTTGCTCTACAAGTTGACCTTCATCAAATAACATGACTCTATCTGCAACTTCTTTTGCAAAGCCCATTTCATGAGTAACAACAATCATTGTCATACCAGATTGTGCTAATTCTTTCATAACATCTAATACTTCTTTGATCATTTCAGGATCTAATGCAGAAGTAGGTTCGTCAAAAAGCATAATCTTTGGCTCCATAGCTAGTGCTCTTGCAATAGCTACTCTTTGTTGTTGACCACCAGAAAGTTGCCCAGGAAATTTATCAGCCTGCTCAGGTATACCTACCCTTTCAAGCAATTCCATGGCTTTCTCTTCTGCTTCAGATTTACTTTTCTTTCTAACCCAAATTGGAGCTAGTGTGATATTTTGTAAAACTGTTAAATGTGGAAACAAGTTGAAGCTTTGAAACACCATTCCAACTTCGGATCTAATCGCTTCAATATTTTTTAAGTCATTTGTAAGCTCTATTCCGTCAACAATAATTTGACCATCTTGATGTTGCTCAAGTCTATTAATGCATCTAATAAAAGTTGATTTGCCTGAACCTGATGGACCGCAAATAACTAGTACTTCTCCTTCTGCAACATCCATTGTTATGCCTTTTAAGGCTTGGAAGTCGCCGTACCATTTTTTTACGTCAATTGATTGTATTATGCTCATAATTTGATTATCTTTCTCCTAATCCTAATCGTTTTTCAATTTTCATGCTTCTTCTTGCAAAGCTGTAAGTAAAAATCCAATAAAATATTGCACAGAATAAAATATTCTCTTGTATTGTTCCAAGAAAGTTAGCTCCTTGAGATTGGTTTGGAATAACTTTAGAACCTATATAAAGCAAATCAAACAGTCCAACAATTGCAACTAAGCTCGTGTCTTTAAATAAACTTATGACTTGGCTCACTATTGGTGGAATAACTGCTCTCAATGCTTGAGGCATCACAATTAAGGAAATTCTTTGTAAAGTACTTAGGCCAACAGCATCAGCTGCTTCAAACTGACCTTTGCTTATAGACTGTAATCCACCTCTAACATTTTCAGCTAAATATGCAGCACTGAAAATAGATGTAACAACTACTGCCCTTACAACTTCATCAAACTCAACTCCTGCTGGCAAAAAGAAAGTTAACATAACGCTTCCAAAGAAAAGCCATGTAATGAAAGGTACAGATCGAACAAGTTCAATTATGGCGGTACAAATTATTCTAATAATAGGCAAGCTTGAAGTACGTCCTAAAGCAAGCATGACTCCAAAAGGAAAAGATATTGCAATTCCAAAAAACGCTAAAACCCAAGTCAAAGCAAAGCCACCGTAGATTGAAGAACCAGGTACAACTATCAGAGTTTCTGAAGTTCCACCTCTCATTAGTAAGATTAAAATTGTAATAGCTACAGACCAAACAATAAATAAGCTTCTTGCAGATTCTTTAGAGTTTGCAATTGTAGGAGCAACAGAAATTAAAATCCATAGTAGAAAGAAAAGCAGTTTCAATTGTCTAAGTACTGGAAGTGAAAAAACAACTACTGCAATTATTAATGAACCATAAACAAAGTATCTCTGATACTGCATGAGTTTTTCAGAATTTAAATAATTTATTACTAAATAGCCTATTGCTGAAAAACCAAGAATAACTGGCAAGTCAAGAGTAGTTATTTGTGAAAGCGTAAAGTCAGGTTTTCTGTAAATCCAAGTTACAACAACTAATGGTGTTAAGAGCCAAGAAACAGGTAGAATTCTCTTGAATGAAGTTAAATTTTTTGAATTCAAATATCTACCAATAAAAAATGTAACTACTAGTAGCAGGTATAGAGCTGTCCATGGATTTTTTGTTGAAGCTGCGAGAGGCAAAAGAGGGTCAGGCTCTATTCTGACATTTGATGAATCAAAAGTTACAGTAGGTACTTTAATTAACCAAATTGAAACTACTAAAAGGCCAACATAGCCAATATTTAAGTAATCTTTTGAAACTTCCTGACTAGCGAGTTTTGTTCTTATGAAATACGACACCAAAATTAATCCTGCGAAAACTGCAAGTAAATAAATCCTTAACTCCTGTTGGAATACTTCAGCAACTGTTCCTTCAACCTTATCAATAACTACAGATGTTGGAGCAATTAAGACAAGTAAGAATAGAGATGAGAAAACTTTCATTAAAGTTGTGCCAGTTGATTTTAAGCTTGATTTTTCATTTACACTATTAAATCCCCAAGTTAAACCAAGTAATCCCATAACCAAACCAATTGTTATCCATACTCTTATGAAGTCTGATTCAGGATAAGCTTGAACCATATAAAGCCTGAGATTATAAGTAATCGCTGTCCATTCCCGTTCAGGTGAAATAAAAAATCCGATTATAGATCTAAATAATCCAATCAATGCACCAATAGAAACAAAAGTAAGAATTGCTGAACCTGTGCTAGAAAAAAGATTTTCTCTTAAC
>LUMG01000512.1_pt2 | contig 10364 bp, 13 predicted proteins | sample 729691 | NCBI WGS metagenome assembly LUMG01 (sample SAMN03860269, study PRJNA289734) | marine metagenome | biome: seawater column; feature: ocean; material: water; isolation source: Red Sea water column Station 34 - depth 50m | place: Saudi Arabia: Red Sea | collected 2011-10-15 | depth 50 m
TATTATTCAGCACCAAAAAGCATGAAAGATAAACCTAAAAGTTTAGATGAAATAGATCCAAAACTTATTGAAACTTACAATAAACTAGGAATTCCTCTTGAAGAACAAGAAATTCTTGCCGGTGTTGCTGTAGATGCAGTATTTGATTCTATGTCAGTTGCCACGACATTTAGAGAGCGATTGGCTGAGAAAGGAGTAATCTTCTGCCCAATATCTGAGGCTGTCAAGGAACATCCTGAATTAGTCAAAAAATATTTGGGTTCTGTAGTACCACAATCTGATAATTTTTATGCTGCTTTGAATTCAGCAGTCTTTACTGATGGATCCTTTTGTTACATCCCTCCTGGAACAAAATGTCCAATGGAATTATCAACCTATTTTAGAATAAATGAACAGAATACAGGTCAATTTGAAAGAACATTAATCATCGCAGATAAAGGTGCATATGTTTCCTATCTAGAAGGTTGTACGGCTCCAAAACGTGATGAAAATCAATTACATGCTGCTGTCGTCGAATTAGTAGCACTAGATGATGCTGAAATAAAATATTCAACTGTACAAAATTGGTATCCTGGAGATAGGGAGGGAAAAGGTGGAATCTATAATTTTGTTACGAAAAGAGGAGCATGTAGAGGAAATTCATCTAAAATTACATGGACTCAAGTAGAAACTGGATCATCAATAACATGGAAGTATCCATCTTGTATATTGCAAGGAGATAATTCGAAAGGGGAATTTTATTCTGTAGCTCTTTCAGCGCTGAAACAACAAGCTGATACTGGAACAAAAATGATACATTTGGGTAAAAACACTAAGAGTACTATAATTTCCAAAGGTATTTCTGCAGAACAAGGACAGAATACATATCGGGGGCAAGTAATGATTAATAAATCAGCTGAAGGTGCAAGGAATTATTCGCAGTGTGATTCTTTGTTAATAGGCGACAAGTGTGGAGCACACACATTTCCATATTTAGATGTTAAAAATACAAAATCTCACATTGAACATGAAGCATCTACCTCAAAAATTGGTGAAGATCAAATATATTATTGTAAGCAAAGAGGAATATCTGAAGAGGATGCAATCAACTTGTTTGCATGTAGAAGTGGAAGGAAATAAAATTCTGAAAGGAATAGATTTAGAAGTTAAGGCTGGGGAAACCCATGCCATAATGGGACCTAATGGGTCTGGAAAATCAACATTGGCACAAGTATTAGCCGGTCACGAAGATTATGAGGTCACTGAAGGAAGTGTTGAGTATTTAGGAAAGGATCTTCTTGAGATGGATGTTGATGAACGAGCATGTGAAGGTGTTTTCCTAGCTTTCCAGTATCCTGTTGAATTACCTGGAGTAAACAACACGTATTTTCTAAAATCTGCCCTAAATGCTCAAAGAAAATATCGTGATGAACCTGAAATTGATGCAATGGAATTTATGGAATTAATTGGAGATAAAATCAAACTATTGAATTTGAAAGAATCTCTTCTGAAAAGACCTGTGAATGAAGGATTCTCTGGTGGAGAAAAAAAGAGAAATGAAATCTTTCAGATGGCAGTCCTAGAACCAAAACTAGCACTTTTGGATGAGACTGACTCTGGACTAGATATTGATGCTTTGAGAGTTGTAGCTAATGGTGTTAATGCAATGAGAAGTGATGAAAACGCAACTATTGTAGTTACACATTACCAAAGATTATTGAATTATATTGTTCCTGATTTTGTTCATGTATTAGTTGATGGCAAGATAATTAATTCAGGTGACAAAAGTCTTGCATTAGAATTGGAAGAAAAAGGATACGATAAAATTATTGAGGAATCAAAAGGATAATGAAAACTTTAGAAGCGTTTGCTGAATCTTTCAAAACTACTCTAGACTCACAGGATAAGAGAATAGAGATACTTAGGAAGAACGCATTTGAAGAATTTAGTAAAGCTGGAATACCTACGCGGAAACAAGAATATTGGAAATTTTCAGATCCATCGGTAATTTTGAATTTAAATCTAAAATATAATGATTCAAGCAGTGATTTTGATGATAACTATGATTTAATTTTAGGAAATGGTAAAATAATAAAAAATATAGTTAAGGGCAAAAGTGGAAGTATTTCTGAAGGAATAAAGAAAGGATATATAGATGAAAATGTTTTAGAAATCAAAGAAAATCCTTTCTTAAATCTAAACAGTGCCTTTGCAGTTAACGGTAGTTATATTTGTTTAGAAAAAAATTCAGAAAATAATATACGAATTCTTAATCTAATTGATAATAATGGAATTGAACAAGCAGTTTATCCAAAAATTGTGATTGTTGCTGGAGAAAATAGTAATTCCACAATCTTTGAAGAATTCAGAGTAGTGGGAAAAGGTACTAATTTTGTTAATTCAGTGACGAATATTTCCATGAACCAAGGCTCAAATATAGAACATATAATCTTAGATGATTATGCAGAAAATACTTACCATATTGCAAATATTTATGCTGAACTGAAAAGAGATAGTAACTTCGTATCACATAATTTTTCAATTGGAAAGAAGTTTGCAAGAAGAGATTACAATATTGAACTAACCGAAACAGGTACCAATTGTGATTTGAATGGATTATATTTTGCTAGTGATGATGCACATATTGATCATCACACTACTATTGAACATATGAAAAATAACTGTACTAGTAATGAGCACTACAAGGGAATACTAGGAGGAAAATCTGTGGGTGTTTTCAATGGAAGAATACATGTTCATCCTGATGCTCAGAAAACAGATGCAATACAGAATAACCAAAATCTGTTATTGACTGACGATGCAATCATACATACAAAACCTGAATTAGAAATATATGCAGATGATGTAAAATGTACACACGGAGCTACAGTAGGTCAACTTGATAATAAAGCACTTTTCTATCTTAGGGCAAGAGGCCTGAATCGTGAAGATGCAAGAAGATTACTCATGCGCGCATATGTTGGAGAAGTCATTGAAAAAATAAAAGATGAAGATATAAGAAACAAAATGATGAATATTGTACTTGATAACTTGCCAAAAGGAGATTGATGCTTCAAAGTGAGATAAAATCTGATTTTCCTACCTTAAATCAGAAAATAAATGGCAATGATTTAGTTTATTTGGATAATGCTGCAACTACTCAAAAACCTAACTCTGTAATTAACTCTGTAAATGAATACTACAAAAAAACTAATTCAAATATCCATAGAGGTGTGCACACTTTAAGTCAAGAAGCAACTGAAAAGTATGAAAATGCAAGGATGAAGATTGCAAAATTTATAAACTCTACAACTGAAAAAGAAATAATCTTTGTTAGAGGTGCTACGGAAGCAATTAACCTAGTTGCTAATAGCTATGTTCGACCTTTGCTACAACCAAATGACCAAATTATAATAACTGAAATGGAACACCATGCAAACATAGTCCCTTGGCAAATTGTTTGTAAGGAAAAAGAGGCCGAATTGAAAATTCTACCCATGAATAATAAAGGGGAATTAATTGTTGATGAATTGGAAAAAATAATCACTAATAAAACAAAATTTATGGCTATAAATCACGTTTCAAATTCATTAGGTACTATTAATGATGTCAGAAAGATTGTGGAGATTGCTCATAAACATAATATTAGAATTTTGATTGATGGAGCACAAGCTGTACAACACATCCCTATTGATGTAAAAGAAATAGATGCAGATTTCTATTGTTTTTCTGGTCACAAAATATACGCACCTACTGGTATTGGAGTATTATATGGAAAAAAGAAACTATTGGATGAAATGCCACCTTACCAAGGCGGAGGTGATATGATTAAATCAGTAACTTTTGAAAAAACCATATACAATGATGTCCCCAATAAATTCGAAGCGGGAACTCCAAATATTTCTGGAGCAATTGGGCTTGGAACGGCAATAGACTATATCCAAGATATAGGTATTGACAACATAGCCAAACATGAATCAGATTTACTTAACTATGCAACTGAAAAGATCAAAGAAATAAAAGGAGTCAAAATTATTGGAAATGCAAAAGATAAAGCAAGCGTCTTATCTTTCACAATAGAAAATATACATCCTCATGATATAGGAACAATTATGGATTCACAAGGGGTGGCAATAAGGGCTGGAAATCATTGTACTCAACCTGTAATGGATTTTTACTCAATTCCTGCAACAGCTAGAGCCTCATTTGCAATTTATAATGATAAAACAGATATCGACAAATTAATTTCTTCTGTGAAAAAGACTATAGAGGTCTTTGCATGAACAATCTTGACGAATTGTATCAGGAAGTTATTCTAGATCATAGTAAGAATCCTAGAAACAAAACTGAATTGGAAAACTTTACACACGAAGCAAAAGGGCATAATCCTCTTTGTGGAGATCAAATATCAATACAAATTATAATGAAAGGAGAAAAAATTTCAGATGTGAAATTTACAGGGTCTGGATGTGCAATCTCAACTGCTTCTGCTAGTATTTTGACTGAAGCAATAAAAGGAAAAAGCAAAAAAGAAATTAAAAAAATATTTGGAAGTTTTCATGATTTGGTAACTGGAAATGAAACTAAAGAAGATTTAGGAAAATTGACAATATTTGAGGGTGTACAGAAATACCCAGTAAGGATTAAGTGCGCAACTCTTTCATGGCATGCTTTAATGGCAGCGATAGAAGGTGAAAAGGAGGCTACAACAGAATGAGTAAAGAATTAGAGAAGGAAATTGTTGAAGCCATAAAAAAAGTATACGACCCTGAAATTCCTGTAAATATCTATGAATTAGGATTAATCTACAAAATAGACATTCAGAAAAATGGAAATGTAGAAATTACAATGACATTGACATCGCCATTTTGCCCTGTTGCAGGTTCATTACCTAAAGAAGTGGCTGCAAGGGCTTCCGAAGTTGAAGGTGTAAAAAAGGCAAATGTTGAATTGGTGTTTGAACCGCCTTGGAGTATGGACCTAATGTCAGAAGAAGCTAAACTAAAACTCAATCTAACAGGAAATTTTTCAGCGTAAATATGAGAGAAGTTAATGTCACAGGCTTGCAATGCACACAGGCAGTCATGGCCGTTCTAAGAGAAATTGTTTCTATGGATCAAGAAGAAGAAATGCACATAACCTATGAAGAACCAAATGCTAGAAGAGATATTTTAGCAATGGTTAAAAGAAGAAAATATAATCTTGTGAAAGACGAAACTAAATTATTGGTTATAACCAAATAAATATGGAAAAAGACATCGATTCACTAGTAGAAGCAAGATTACCTACCAAATTTGGCAACTTCAAATTAATTGCTTTTCCTGGAGACAGTAAAGACAAAGAAGATCTTGCTTTAATTATGGGTGAAATTAAGAATGATTCATTAGTCCGAATTCATTCCGAATGCTTTACAGGAGATGTACTACATTCAATGAGATGTGATTGTGGTGAACAACTAGATTCTGCAATGCAAAAAATTTCTAAAGAGGGAAACGGAATAATTGTTTACCTAAGGCAGGAGGGAAGAGGAATTGGATTAGTAAACAAACTCAAAGCCTACAATCTTCAGGATGAAGGGATGGATACGGTCGAAGCTAATATTGCACTAGGCTTCAATGCAGAATTACGAGACTATAGCAATGCCAGTAATATACTAAGAACCCTTGGAGTTGAAAAAATAAGACTATTAACTAACAATCCTTCAAAAGTAGAAGAATTAGAAAAGGATGGATTTGAAGTTGAACAAGTTGCACATAAAACTATAGCAAATAAAGAAAACAAAGATTATTTAGAAACAAAAGCATCCAAAATGAATCACAAATTGTGATTCATCTTACAAAATTAGATTTAGGACTTTTGTTTACTGGTTTACCTGCAACTATCATAATCCAGAGAACAAACATAGACATAATTAATGCATATTGACCTGTATGCCACCAAAAATAATGATACTTTTCCCAAGTACTTACTTCCCATATGTGGACAATAGGATAGGATGAGATTATTCTTATTAGATTCTCAATAAAAATGAAAATGATTGCATAACCAGCCCATTTCAAACGAACCATGGGTTTTACACCTCTGAAACAGAGAATTAACATACTCAAAAAAACTGTTTCGTGAAGACCAGTGCATTCTGAAACTATTTCTAAATCTATCATGTCGGCATAAACTAATCTTGTCGAATATTCGCCTTGAATGAAAACTTCAATCCCAAAAGCATGACTAAGGAAAAATTATAGGCCACGCCAACCAATACTTTTTCAGACTTCTTTTCTGCATTGAATGATTTACATAGATATCTTTCACCTTTATCCAGATAAAATGCTAAATTATCTGAAAATCTTGAGACAAGATATGCAAAATTAATTGCAATGGGGCCTTTCCAAAATAAAATGGTGAGAAATAATAATGAAACAAAAAGACAAGATAAACCATAGACTAGATTAGAAGAACTGAAAGAAAGAAATACCAATAATATTGAACCTAGAAATATTACCCCCCTAAGGAGTTCATCCTTTGTTAGGGGTGGCAATTTTGTAGTTTCAAGGCTATCACTCACTCAATATGCAAAGATAAATGTAGATAAAAGGTATACTTCAATTTTTTCCGTAGTGAATTATTGCTTCTTTGAGAACTGAACGGGCATTATCATAAGTCAATTGTTTTAAACCAGATGTAAAATCGAACCAACCATAATCTACATGTTCATGACTTAGATGTATTTCTGTTTCGACTGTTGTTGCAATAAAAAAGATAACTTCTTTAGTGATTTTTATATTTCCTTTTTGAAAAGTGTAATTTATTGTTTTCCGAAAATTGTCAAGTATGATAATTTTCTTTATTCCTGTTTCTTCTTCAAGTTCTCGTGTTGCAGTTTCAATTTCTGTTTCACCCTTGTCAACATGTCCCTTAGGAAAATCCCAGTGGCCTTGTAAATTCAACTCTCCTTCTTTTTGACCTATAGCATACTGTAAAAGCAATACTTTCTGTTCATTGAACAGAACAACACCACAGGATTTTTCCATATTACTATAGCATAAGCTGGACTATAACCAATTAACTATAGCACCAAAAAAGAGATTAATCTCTACGAGAACGTGCTAAAGCTGAAGCCACAATACCTAATGCAAATATTGTGAATATAGGGTCGAAACCGGGTAGGAAAACACCACGAACCCAAAGTGTTGCTGTAACTGAACGAGCCTCAGTTTCACCCTGCAATGTGGTTGCTACTTCCATGATAACTGTATGATACTCATTACTCCAACCTATTACAGTTCCTCTTGGAGTTGCGAGTGTTAACTGCACTGGTTGTTCACCAGCTGCATCAATTTGATACTGAGCTGCGGCCAACGCCACAGTAAAACCGGCATCCTCAAGCTCCTTCTGATTCAGAACCTGAACCGCCACGGTATCTTGGTAATTCCCATTATTAACAGCTGTAAAAGTTAGAACAAATTCCTTACCTGGGCCTATTCTTTGGAAAGGCTGTGTAGCTTGAACAGACAAACGAGCATACTGCTCAACGATAACTGCGAATCCTGCATTTTTGTTAACTTGATTCAACTGAGTATTGGTTTCTCTTCCAGATGCTAAAGCACTAACCTGAACTGTCTTATACGAAGAACGAGTCAAAGCCAAAGCACAGATTGGAACTGTAATACTTCCACCAGGAGCAAGAGTAACTGAAACCGCACCGGGTGAAATAGTCACACCGCCGCCAGAAAGTGCTACATCAACATCAATGGTTGCCTGACCTTCATTTGTAACAACCATCTCAGTACAACCTACACCACTAGCACCAGGCCTTACATCAAGCGTAACTTGACCATTTGTAAAACTAATAGAATAAGCAACAGCTGCTTGTGCTTCAGCAGGTGGACTGAACATTACCAATGCCGTCCCTAACATAAGGGTCGCAAGCAAAACTGCCTTCGAGATTTTAGTTGCCATATTTTTCTCCGAGATGTGTTTCTCTATCAAACACCGAATTTGCACTTTAGCTGACCCATAAAAAGGCTTACCTTAGCAAAATAATACAAAAAAAGACCTAAAGTGAGGTCATTTTAGCTTTCAATTCTTCTCTAGTAGGCTCAACGAGAATTGAATTATCTTCGAACAAAATAACCGGTATTCTTCTAACTCCATTATTCAATTCAATTGCTCTTTCAGTTGCTTCCTGACTATTTCCTATATTGATAAATTCATAGTCTGTTCCTAATTCTTGAAAAACTTCTTTTGCTATTACACAATCTTTGCATGTTGGCGTACCATACATCTTTATGTTTGACATTAATTATCCTCCATATAGGTTTCAACATCTGGACACGAACATATTAGGTTTCTGTCACCCCATGTGTTGTCAATTCTACCAACTGATGGCCAGAATTTGTAATTTTTAGTATGTTTGGAAGGGTAAGCTGCTGACATTCTAGAGTAAGAATGCTTCCAATCATCTGAAGCAATTTCCACGGCAGTATGAGGTGCTCCTCTCAGTGGATTATCATTTGGATCCTTAACTGCATCTATTTCAGATTTTATAGAAATCATAGCATCACAGAATTTATCTAGTTCCATTTTAGATTCTGATTCGGTAGGTTCAATCATCAATGTATTAGGTACTGGCCAAGACATGCGCTACAAAACCCTCTTTTCCAGTATACAAAATTTCATAGCTCTTTGATAATCGTTTAGCAACATAGTTAGCATTCAAAATTGCAATCTGTGTTGCTTCTTTCAACCCCTCTGGCCCCATCATAGCAATGTAAGCCCAAGAAATTGGAAGTATACTGGCACTACCCCAATTAGTTGCAGAGACGGGACCCACACTTCCTGTAGGACAAACTGGATTTGATGGTAAAAAGTCAACTAGATGTGATGCTACGCCAATAGGACCCATTCCAGGCCCTCCTCCACCATGTGGAATACAGAATGTTTTATGCAGATTAAGATGACAAACATCTGCCCCAATTTCTCGAGGCTTACAAAGACCTACCATAGCATTCATATTTGCACCATCCATGTACACTTGACCACCATGTGAATGCACAATTTCACAAACTTCCTTTATACTCTCCTCAAACACACCATGTGTTGAAGGATATGTGACCATTATGGCTCCTAGCTCTTCTGAGTGCTGTTCGGCCTTTAATCTGAGATCTTCTAAATCTATGTTTCCTAAATTGTCACAAGCAATACCCACTACTTTCATCCCAACCATAACGGCTGTTGCAGGATTAGTTCCATGTGCTGATGTTGGAATTAGACATACATTCCTTTGGGGTGCATTTCTTGATTTATGATATCCTCGAATCGCTAACATACCTGCATATTCTCCTTGACTACCTGCATTAGGTTGTAGTGAAATTCCTTTGAAGCCGGTTATTTCAGATAACCAAGATTCTAACTCTGAAAATAGTTGCATATATCCAGAGGCCTGATTAAGTGGAGCATAAGGATGGATATCAGAAAATTTAGGCCAAGTAACGGCTTCCATTTCTGCAACTGCGTTTAGCTTCATAGTACAAGAACCTAAAGGAATCATACTTGTGTTCAAAGAAAGATCTTTAGTTTCCAATTTATGAATGTATCTCAACATTTCAGTTTCAGAATGAAATTCATTAAAGATTGAATGAGTTAAATAGTCAGATTCGCGGATTAATGAAGATGGAATTCCAAGCGATTTAGGTTCTGACCATTCAACCTCAAAAAATTCAAGAAGCGATTGAATATCATATTCAGTGGTTGTCTCGTCCAATGAGATTCCTATAGAATCTCCATAATCCCAGAAATTTATCTCGTTCTCAATCGCTTTAGATATAATGGCCATGATAAACTGCATACATAGATGACATTATTGCCAAAAGTACTTGTGCTGTACAAATGTTACTGGTTGCTCTATCTCTACGAATATGTTGTTCCCTAGTTTGTAGGGCCAACCTCAGTGCTGTATCTCCATGTATATCCTTGGATACGCCTACAAGTCTACCTGGTAAATTTCTCTTAAACTTTTCTTTAGTGGCCATAAAAGCTGCATGAGGGCCCCCAAAACCCATAGGAACTCCAAATCTTTGTGAATTTCCTATTACTATATCTGCACCCCATTCACCAGGAGGTTTCAACAAACATAATGATAATAAATCTGTAGCAACAATGACTAAGCTTCCATTAGAATGAGCTTGAGTTACTATTTTTGAATAATCCTCTATAGAACCTGAGCTAGCAGGATATTGTAACAATATAGCAAAGGTATCCTCATTTATTGAATTCGTGCCATTTACTATCTTTAAGCCTAGAGGCTCGGCCCTAGTTTCAATAACATTTTTTGTTTGAGGATTAATATCTTCTGATAAAGCAAACGTAGAACGCCGACCTCTTAATGC
>LUMG01000196.1_pt1 | contig 10337 bp, 7 predicted proteins | sample 729691 | NCBI WGS metagenome assembly LUMG01 (sample SAMN03860269, study PRJNA289734) | marine metagenome | biome: seawater column; feature: ocean; material: water; isolation source: Red Sea water column Station 34 - depth 50m | place: Saudi Arabia: Red Sea | collected 2011-10-15 | depth 50 m
AAACTTGAATCTAAATATGTTGAAGTTTGAACAATCCCTACAGCTAAAATTAAACCAGGTAAAGCATATCCAAGCGATAAAAGTGAGCTGAGAAATTTTAAGATACTATTGCGGTTTATTCGAATCGAGAAATTAATCAATATTGAAATGATAGAGCAGAGTATTGCTGCAATAAGAGCCAAAGTTATTGTGTTCATCGCAGCAGTCAAAAATGCATTATTAAAGAAAGACGGATTATAGTATATCGCCCAAACAATTAACTCAGTCACAGGCAGTATGAAACCTATCAATAGAGGCAAGAAGCAAAATATGAATGCAAACATTGAGTAATTTTTACTAAGTTGTTCTATTTTTATTGGAGCATGCGTTGTTGAATTTGAGACATACTCAGCATTTTTTCTCGATCTATTTTCTATAAAAATAAAGATGCAGATAAACAACAATAGAAAAGAAGACAATTGCATAGCTGTTGTAAGGTCACCCATTCCGAACCATGTTCTAAAAATTCCGGTGGTGAATGTTGGAATTGCAAAATGTTCCACTGCTCCAAAATCAGACAAAGTTTCCATTATTACGAGCATTAACCCACCAATTATTGCAGGCCTGATCATTGGCATTGAAAGTTTGAATGATATTTCAAACCTACTTAGACCCAATATTCTTCCCGATTCCAGTACTGTTCTTGATTGATTAAGAAATGCTGATCTAGATACAAGATAAACATATGGATACAAGGTAAATGAGAAAACGATGATTGCACCAAAAATGTTTCTAATATTTGGAAAGAAAATAAAACTTTGATCAAGTTCAAATATATTTCTTACAAGGTTATTCAATGTTCCATATGAGTCAAATAGACCAGTAAATGTATATGCAAGAATATAAGGTGGTATCGATAACGGAAGTATCAATGCCCACTCAAAGAAACGCTTCCCAAAGAAGTTAAAATTTGAAACCAGCCAAGCAGTACCTGTGCCAACAATTAAAGTAATAAGAGATACACCAACCACAAGGAATAATGAGTTTTTTATATAATCAAATAATACGAAATTATATAAGTGACTCCAGTTGTCTAGAAAAAAAATAAATACAATTGCTGGGAAGACTATCCAGAAACTAAGATTATTTATTCTTTTCACAAAATACCTCATAAAATGCCAATTACATGAAATTTAGCAGATAGCTTATGAATAAGTAAATCTAATGTTCCTGCTACTTCCAGCCAGCTCGATCCATTAATTTTATTGAATCAGAATTAAATTTACCGAAATCAGATGCTGGCGTTTGATCTTGAACAAAAGAGATTCCAAATTGAGAAATAAATGGACTAGGCGATATCTCATCAATTATTGGATATTCAACTGTATTATTTACAATATGTTTTTGGACTTTTGGCGAGATAAGGAATTCCAAGAAAATTTCTGCATTTCTTTGATTTTTTGAAAATTTTAGAATTCCAGCACCACTTATATTGACATGTGTTCCTCTATTATTTTGATTTGGGAATAGCATTTTTACTTTCTTTGCAGCATTTTGTTGATCTTGTCCAACTGAACCCGATAGCATGAGGCCATAATAATAACTATTTGCAATTGCAATATCTGCTTCACCATTAGCGACCGCTAAGATTTGAGATCTATCATTACCCTGTGGTTTTCGTGCGAAATTAGAAACGAGATCTTTTGCCCACTTTTCAGTTTGTTCAATTCCTAAATTCGAAATAAGAGAAGCAACCAAAGATTGGTTGTAAATATTATTTGAGCTTCTTATAACAATCCTTTCTTTCCACACTTCATTTGATAGGTCTTCATAAGACAGATTTTTGACCTCATCAGATGAAACTCTTTCAGGATGATAGAATATAACCCTTGCCCTTTTTGCAATGCCAACCCACTCATTTCTTGGACCACGAAGATTTTTTGGAATGGTATCAATAATACCTTTTGATGTGATGCTCCTAAAGTGACCATCCTTCTGAAGTTTCCAGAGATTCCCTGCATCGGCTGTAAAAAATATATCTGCGGTTGAGTTTCTTCCTTCTGATTTGATTCTCTCAATTAAGGCTTCGCCCTTACCAGTTATGATATTGACTTTAATTCCAGTAGTTTTTGTAAAATCCTCATACAATGAATTATCAGAATCATAATGCCTTGAGGTGTAGATATTCACTTCACTTGCAATAATTACTGACAGCGGTAAGAGAAGAATAATTGCTATCAAGCTTTTGACCGGATTATTTAATTTGAAACACATTTTTTAAGCCTTTGAAAGAAAAGCAAGCCAGGTAAAGGTTAAGGTATGAGTGTTACTCCAGCTTGCTCTTCTAAATTTAAATGATAATCATTTTCATTTAAATTAATTCTAATCAGATCTAAATTTTTATCAAATAAAATTCTGTAATTTCTGCTCAAGATAGCAGAGGAGCTCAGGTCGTTAGAGGGAATGATTGTTAGATCATTGAGCTCCACTGCTAAATCGGTACTCAGATAAAAGCGGGGGGTGATTTTCTGCTTGTTATCACGAGACACCAAATTAAATGCTATTAGAATCTTCTTCTAACTGAGAGACGAGCATTTATTCCTTCGCCTACAGACGCTTGATGCGTACTGTGCGAGTGAGGGAAATATAGATCATCACCCAGATTCTCAACATTTAATGAAACTTGCAGATCTTCAGACACATCATAGTTCACTGCAAAGTCAATCCTTGAATAATCAGGAAGAATCAATCCAGGCTTATCATTGCTGATATTTGATTCGCCTTGACGTGTCATTCCTAGACCCCAACTGAATCGGTCATTCACTTGGTACATTGCCCACAATGAAAAAGTACTGTTAGGGATTTCTCTTGGTTCTCCACCAGATTTGGTTTGACCATCCATGTTGCTGTAGCCGAGTGCCATGAAGAGCTTTTCATTCACTTGACCTTTAAGCTGTAATTCAAAACCATCTACTTGAAGCCCTATGATTTCAGCTCCTTCACCAGTGTCATCGGGAGTGGCTAAAATCTGTTCGCTGTCAAAGTAGCTTGCAGTGAAACTCAACTCAGGAGAGATGTCATACTTCACACCAATTTCGGTGCTTTCAAAAACATCTGGATCCAATTTAGCACTGCTGGATGAAAGTTTCTTAAACTGTTCACCTGATCTTGGAAGAAAACTTTCACTGTAGCTGAGATAAAGAGAAATATTATCCTCTGGCTTGTATATGATCCCTGCACGTGGAGAGAACTCCTCATCTTTTCTTGATTCTGCAGACCCGCCTTTTATATCGGTTACGGTGATATCAAAACTATCAAATCGTCCACCTAAAAGAAGTTTAAGATTATCTGATACATCAATCTGATCTTGGATGAACAATGACTTCACTTTGATGTCAGATTCAGTTTGGCTCTTCAACTTAGTGACAAAATCAATAGCAGTTGCAACACCAGCTGAATTGACTGAAATATCCAAAGGCCTTGAGATTTGAAAGCTTTCTTTATCATTGCCAGTGGTTGACCAGTATGTGTCATAGCGGAGATTCTTATTATCGGTATCGATAATTTCTGCACCAACTAGAAGAGTATGAGTGGTTGCACCCATTTCAATTTCACTGACGATATTTCCTGAGACAATTAAATTCTCTCTCTCAGTTGGATCATCGTATCCATCGAGTGTAACCAATGTGCCGTCGTATCCTGATGCATAAAGGTTTGTATATCTTTTATCAAAATCACTTGATTGGATTATCAGGTTTCCTTTCCTAGAATCAGAAAAATCATGACTGATATTTGCACGCAAAATATGAGCTTCAAGTGTAGTAAGATTTATATCCGAAGTACCAAAAGTTATATTTTCTAGTGATTCAACCGGTCTTCCATTCTCAGTTGGAATTCCTCTATCAATGAATCTTTCATGGTCAGCATACTCATATGAAAGATCAACAGTTGTTTGATCGCTCATTTTTATTCTTAGAGTCGGGTTGAATCCAGTGCGGTCACCATCATAGAAATCTCTGTGATTATCTAGTGAGTCAACATGGACATTGACTCTGAGAGCAGTATTATCGGCTGTCTGCCAGTTGTAATCAGCTGCGACATCAAATGCGCCAAAAGTATCAGCACCAAAATCAACTAAGCCAAATTCTTCACCTATTACTGCTTTTTTGGTAACACGATTAATCATACCACCTGTACCACCACGACCAAATAATAGGGCATTGGGACCTCTGAGAATCTCAACTTGTTCAAGGTTGTATAGAGAACGATAGTACTGAACATCATCTCTCACACCGTCGAGATAAAAGTCAGCTGTTGATCGGACACCTCTAAATACTATTGAGTCACGGTGTCCTTCACCTTGAGAGGTATTTACACCTGGTGTGTATCTTACGATATCACCAAGTTCTCGAAAGCCTTGTTTTTTAATATCGACGTCAGTAACAATTGATAGCGTTTGGGGAACATCTAAGATTCTGACTGGAGTCTTTAATGCATTAACTTGATCAGAGTAGAGTACTTTTCCTTTAACAACTATTTCTTCTACATCTGAATCTTGCCCATCATCGCTATCACTTTGTGCAGAGACAGGCATCATCAATGAAGCACTGAATGTGAAAAGAACAGCAAAGAGCAGGTTTTTATAATTGGACATAATTTTTTCCTAGCCTTTTGATAATTAAAATATACAAATGGATTTATTATTCATTTATAATGATAACGATTATCATTATCATAAGTAGATGATAATCATTATCAACAACAATTCAAGTAAATTTTTAATATTTAAAGGAGTTTTTTATGTATGGAATAGAGGGCTTCATTAGAGTCAAGCTAAATCTATTAAATCCTCGAAGTCCTGATATAATCCCGTCGATAACTGGCATATAAAAGGAGAGAATATGCATTTTGAAGGACTTGCAATGGGCGTAATCGTCTTTTTGATCATCGGTATCTTTCACCCAGTAGTCATTAAAGTTGAGTACTATTTTGGGAAGAAGGTTTGGCCAGTTTTCTTTGTTATCGGTTGGGGTTTCGTTATATGGTCCCTCTACACAGCTAATCTTTTCTTCTCAATTTTTCTAGGTGTTTTTGGCTTCTCATGTCTTTGGAGTATTGGAGAGTTGATAGAGCAAGAGGGCAGGGTTAAAAAAGGATGGTTTCCTAAAAACCCTAATCGCTAATCAAACAACTGGATGTGCACTGTCCAGAAATGACTGCATGCGTGCAATGCTGACGTCAAAAGATATTTCTGACATCTCATCTGAATGAATTGATTCGTAGAGTGTGTTCCTTTGCTGAGGTAATCTTCCGCAATCTTTTATAAATTTTTCCATCCTTTTTGCTTCAAATTCTTGACCATGAATACTGCCTGCAGCTCTGGAAATTGATTCATTCATTAGAGTGCCGCCCATATCATTTACACCAGCATTGAGGCAACTCAATGCACCTTCTTTACCAAGTTTAACCCAGCTTGCTTGAATATTATTTATATACGGATTTAAAGCTATTCTCGATACTGCATGCATCAGCAATACTTCATTGAATGTTGGCCCTGGTCTCGCTTTCCCTCTTTTGTACATTGGAGATTCCATGCTGACATATGGAAGCGGAATGAACTCAGTGATGCCACCTGTTTCTTTTTGCAACTCCCTTAATTCTATGAGATGAGTGGACCAATCAGATGGTTGTTCCGTGTGTCCGAACATGATTGTGGATGTGGTTTTTATACCTGCTCTATGTGCTGTTTTGATGACATCAACCCATTCCTGAGAAGTTAATTTATCTGGACAGATATTTTTTCTGATATCGTCATCTAAGATTTCTGCAGCAGTGCCAGGCATTGTGCTCAAGCCAGCCTGTTTGAGCTTTTCTAGATATGTGTCAATTGGAAGACCCAAAGAGCTAGCCCCGTGTGTGACTTCCAAAGGAGAAAATGCATGAATATGGATTTCAGGAACTCGTTCTTTTATTGCTTTGCAAATATCGATATATGTATAGCCGTCATAATGCGGGTGTATCCCACCTTGAAGGCATACTTCTTTTGCACCCTTGGACCATGCTTCCAATGCTCTATCTGCAATCTCATCATTATCGATCAGATAGGGTTTGCCTCTTAAATTCTCTTTTGTTTTTCCTTTGGAGAACGCACAAAAATGACATGAATACTTACAAATATTTGTGTAATTGATATTCCTTGTCACCACATAGGTGACTTTGTCACCATTTATTTCTTGTCTCAGTTTATCTGCATGATTGAGCACAAAGAGATAATCAGATCCTCTCGTATGAAAGAGCTTGGTGATTTCATCATGATCCAAATCAGATCCAGAATAAGATTTATCAAGTATCCCACTGATTTCATGAGATATATCTTTTGTTTTATTGGGCATCCAATGATCATGCTTTCCTGATTCAGGAATGGTTAATGACTCGCCGCATCGCCACTGATCATGCCTTCCATATCCAGAAGAATCAGAAAGTTCCAAGATCCCGGATTGTAAGTTTTTGTCGTACCAAGATTCATCCTTTATGTATTCTGGATAGATCGCAAGACGTTCATTAAGCTCCAATCCTTTATCATTTGTTAATGCTTCTAATTTTTGAATTTGTGGCCAAGGCGACTCTGGATTGACATGATCAATCGTGATTGGAGAAACGCCACCCCAATCATTGATTCCACAATCTAAAATTTGATCTAGATAATCAGAATTCAGATTGGGTGGGCATTGTATATTCATTTTTTTGCCAAAAATGATCCTAGCTGCAGACAGTGTCCAGAGAAGATCCTCTTTGGATGCAGGAGAATGCTTTTTCATTCTAGTATTTTCTTTAGGAATGAAGTTCTGGATGATTACTTCTTGAATGTGACCATAATCTTGATGCAGCTTTCTTATATCAAGAAGGCTTTGAATTCGTTCTTCAATCGTTTCGCCAATGCCTATGAGAATACCAGTAGTGATCGGTATCCTTAGTTTTCCAGCATTCTTTAATGTTTCCAATCGAGCCATCGGGTCTTTATCAGGTGATCCATAATGCGGTCCACCCTTTTGACATAGTCGCTCTGAACTGGATTCCAGCATGATGCCCATTGATACAGAACATTCCCTGAGCTTCTCCATTTCTTCAAGTGTCATGTTTCCAGGATTCAGGTGCGGTAGTAAACCGGTTTCCTCGTAGACCAGTTTTGACATTGCACCGAGATATTCAATTGTTGTCTTGAAACCCAATTTTTCTAAATGATCTTTTGCAACCTGATACCTCATTTCAGGTTTCTCACCGAGTGTAAACAAAGCCTCTTTGACATATTGGGCTTTACCTTGCTCCGCAATCGAGAGAACTTTCTCAGGTTCTAAATAAGGTGAATCGAGCTTTTTTGGTGCTTTTGCAAAAGTACAGTAATGGCAAACATCACGACAAAGTTCTGTTAATGGAATAAATACTTTTTTGGAGTAGGTGATGATCTTCGAATCATCCCCTCTGATCTCTCTTGCTTTTTGCATTAGATCACTTAACTCGTAAGAGTTGAGTAAAGTTAAGTAATGATCTAATTCATGCTTTGACATCAATCTTTTATAGCCTTTTCATCAGCTCAACACAATCCTAATTTGATATCTCCAGAGGGTTTTTTTCTGGTTGGTAATATTTGATGAGTAATTCCCAGTCATCATGATCATCAAGATCAAAGCTCAATCTCTCTATCGATTGAATATTAATGCTTAGCTTTTCTGATTTTGCAGCTTCTATGTGCTTCTGAAAACTATCTGTGCCAAATTGAAAATTGATTCTTCTGGGGAGGTCACTGATCAACGCATTGGTGCCGCCATCTTTTTTTGCTTCAACAAGTGTTAGACCATCTTTATGTGAGTCAATCATTTCTATGATGTCCTCCTTTTCTAAAAGCGGGAGATCAATGGATAAATACATCATTCTTTTTGCACCCATGCTATGAACCCAATCGGCAATGGAATCGATTTTCTCTTTTAGAGGCTTTGTATCGTCATCACTTCGAACAATTAATTTTGGATGATTTAATTCATTCGCCCAGATTTTTTCAGATGTGAATGCAACAACCTTTTCGACTTCATTTAAATCAGTCATTTTATGAATCAATCGACTGGATAAGTTTTTTGCAAGCTTGATTCTTTGCTCCAGATCAAGGATCGATGAGAGCCTACTGAATGATCTAGAAAAATCGTTTATGGGAATGATTACCCACATTTAAGATGCAATCTCTTGAATGAATGCAATACACTCATTTGCAAGCCTGGTTTTCTCTTCTTTGGTTTTAACAATGATCTTTGAGAGCTTGACTTCAATGCCCATTTCTTTGATTTTGTCTGCTTGCTCTCCATCACTCTCATCAATAATGATTCCATCGATTAAACCTTTATAATGTTCTGCGATGGAAACAGAAGAAACCTCGATACCCATTTCATTCATTATTTTAGATGTTGGTCCTTTTACTGAATCATTGCCAACAATTGGAGAAACAACCACCCTTGGTTTCTTTTGATTTTCGATCAGTTTCTTAATCTTATTGATTGAAAGTATGGGATCAATGCTTAAATAAGGATTGGAAGGGCAGAAGATGATCCCATCTAATTTTTTATCCGATAGCGCTTTTTTAACTGCATCTGTTGCCACTGGTTTTTTGGATTTGAAAAGAATATTTGAGACCTTTGGCCTGCATTTTTGTCTCACGAAATAATCCTGAAAAGATATCTCACCATTTTCTGTTTCAAGTATGGTCTGCACCGCATGATTGCTCATTGGGAGAACATTCGTTTTTAGACCAAATTTATTGGTAATTTTTCTGGTTATTGTGGTCAAGAGTTCACCCTTTCTTTTTTCTTTCGATCTGAAAAGATGCAATGCAAGATCTTTGTCTCCGAGCTGAAACCAGGTATCTGCACCCAATTCTTTTAGAACATCAAGCGTCTTCCATGTTTCATCCTCTCTTCCCCAACCAGTATCAGGATTGTTTACACCGGCAAGTGTATAAATCACTGTGTCGATATCAGGGCAAATATAAAAACCCAAATATAGAAAATCATCTCCCGTGTTTGTGATAATACTTAGATTCTTCTGATCAAGGATATTGTTCAATCCAAGGGCTAGTTTTGCACCTCCAATGCCACCACACAATGCAACAATTTTGGTATCAGGATATTTCATCGAAATAAGTCTTCCTCTTTCGGTCTGATCAGATCATTCACAGTATCAGAGTCATCACACAAGTCCAAACCTCTTACGATTACTACTGGCGTACCCTCAGAGCTCTCACCCATCAAAAGTGTCGATGCAGATGCAATTTGATCTGCAACACCAATCACTGTTGTTTCTAGTAGCCTTCCATCTCTATCAAATTCACTGCCCCTCATATCAATAAGAGTCTTTATACCAGAAGAACCCAATGCATGACCGGTGGTGCCTAATCTCCATGCTCTTCCAATGCTGTCGGTGATTAAGACGCCAATCTTAATTTTGGAATTATGTTCAAAATAATTTTTAACATTCTTTGCTGATTCATCAGGATTTTTAGGCAGCAAAAGCACATGATCATCAGTTCTGCCAACATTGGATCGATCTATTCCAGCATTTGCAAGTATGTGCCCGAGTTTGTGCTCAACCACTAAAATACCTTTTGATGCTCGGACAATATGGTTTGATTCTTGAAGTATCAGCTCTACCAATCTTGGGTCTTTGTCCCCCTCTTTTGATAATTTTGTTGCTCTATCAGATGGTTTTACTGTTTTTAAATCAACAAATCGATCTTCTGATTTAGAAATAATTTTTTGTGCAATGACTAAGACATCATTATTCTTCAGACTGCATTCTTGAGCTTCAATGCATTGATTGATAATGCTTGCAATCTCATCACCAGGATTAATTTCAGGTATATTTTGAATCGCAGTGAGAGTGATCTCTGACACTGCATTTAGATTATTCATATGAGTGAGTTATCTTGAATCTTAATGGCTGGTAATCTTTATGCCCGAAGACTTCAATTTATGTTTTTGATTGATTGCAATGAGAACCGATGTCAATGCTTCAGCAGCAGCTGAGTTCTCAATTGAGCCTGCGTGCCAGCAGTTGAGTCCAAGGTCCCCAATAAGTCCAATGACTTCATCAACTGCATCATGTGAGTTACCACATACCAAGACTTCGGCATCAATAGAATCTTCTGACCCTACCAAATGGGAACCAATATTTTGTAAAGCAGAGACCACATGAACCTCATCACCAAGAAGCAACTGCGCCACTAGTGCAGCCGAACCAGACTTTGGGAGATTTACTTTGGTTACAGGTTTAGACAGAGGGACGGTTGTATCGACCAAACGCCTTCCACTGAGAAA
>LUMG01000450.1_pt1 | contig 10294 bp, 10 predicted proteins | sample 729691 | NCBI WGS metagenome assembly LUMG01 (sample SAMN03860269, study PRJNA289734) | marine metagenome | biome: seawater column; feature: ocean; material: water; isolation source: Red Sea water column Station 34 - depth 50m | place: Saudi Arabia: Red Sea | collected 2011-10-15 | depth 50 m
TCACACTGGGCACCGCTAGGTGCTCCAAGTCCATGTGAAGACACTTGGGCACACTATTACCAAATGCAGACGATGAAGGAAGGAGATGTATGTAGTGATACTTGGCCAGGAACTGTTCCTCACCAACTATTTGCTATGTTCCAATGTACCTTCGCAATCATCACACCAGCACTCATTGTTGGTGGTCTAGTTGACCGTATGAAATTCAGTGCAATTGTAGTCTTTGTTCTCTTATGGGGAACATTCGTCTATGACCCAATTTGTCATTGGGTATGGGGCGGAGGATACATCGGCGGAGGAAGCTTAGACTTCAACCCTGATTTGTCACCATCTTATGCACTTGACTTCGCTGGCGGAACTGTGGTACACATTTCATCAGGATTTACAGCACTCGCAGGCGCCCTGATCCTCGGAAGAAGATTAGGATATGGCAAAGTTCCAATGGAACCACACAATGTACCTATGGTAGTTCTTGGTGCATCAATTCTCTGGTTCGGCTGGTTCGGCTTTAACGCAGGAAGTGAAGTAATGGTAGATGGAATCACTGTAAGCGCATGGACAGTCACAAACACTGCTACCGGTATGGCAACAGTTACGTGGGTGTTGATGTCATGGGCACACACCGGCAAACCTAGCATAGTAGGTGCCGCAACAGGAGCCGTAAGTGGCTTAGTCGCAATCACACCAGCATCTGGTTGGGTTGGACCAATGGCTGCAATAATTATCGGTATTGCTGCAGGTACAGTTTGTTATGGATGTGTTGCATTCAAGAACGCTCGAAAATGGGACGATGCCCTCGATGTATGGGGAGTCCACGGTATGGGTGGTTTAACAGGTGCTATCTTAACTGGTACACTAGCTAGTCCACATATCTGGGACACAGGCGATGGAATCGGCGCATGGACCGGCACACCAGAAGGTTATGAACAACAAGCAATCTCAATCGTTGCTGCAGGAATGTCAATTGCATATGCATTTGGTGTCTCAGTTGTTATCTTCAAGGTAATGGATGCAGTATGGCCTGGAGGAATCAGAGTCACTCCAAAAGAGGAGGAAATCGGACTCGACCTCGCACAGAACGGTGAAAGAGCATACGTAAACGAATAGAAAAAAACCATTTTTCTTTTTTTCTTTTTTTAATTTCAGAAAACAGCGGATGCTAAACTAATTTTTATTCAACATTAGAAAAGAACATTCATGTTCATTTCTACACAAGAATTAGAAAAGATCTACCAAAATGATTCGGTTTTAGTTGTCGATGCCCGCTCTTACAAGGACTATTCCAAAGGTCATATTCCGGGTGCTGTCAATCTTGACTTGTTTTCATTTCATTGGGCAGATACCTCTCAAAAAGGATTGACAAGTTTTGGTGAACATATGAGAAAAATTCTCTCATATGCAGGAATTGATGAAAAAAAGAAAATCATATTTTACGATGATGTAACTGGAATGCTTGCAGCTAGAGGAGTCTGGATGTGTCTTTACTTTTCCCATCCTGATGTGCAAATGTTGGATGGCGGTTTGTCAAAATGGACTGGAGAAAATCTGCCAACTCAAACAGAATCTACCATCTACAAGCCATCCAGCCTTACAACCCAAATCAACCCATCAATCATTATCGGATTTGAAGAACTCAATGCAAGCATTGGGAAAGTTACGATAATTGACGCTCGTTCTCCTGATGAATATGATGGCACAACTCCAAGAGCTGCCAGAGGTGGTCATATCCCAACTGCAAAAAACATTGATTGGAATGAAAATCTTGATGATTCTGGAAAACTCAAATCTGATGATCAACTTGAATCTCTGTATCAGATGGATAAGGAGACTGAAATTGTTACGTATTGTCAAGGCGCATATCGTGCAGCTAACAGCTATCTCTCCTTGAAAAAAATTGGCTTCAAAAATGTCAAAGTGTATTTGGGCTCATGGGGAGAATGGGGAAATGACTTGAACCTTCCTATAGAAAAATAGTAAGAAAACTGATTATTTTTTCCACTTGAATTGGTTGTAAAGCATTTCTGGTACGACTTGCTTGAATGGAGTTGCTCCACCATCATACCATTTTGTGAAAAATTCGTACAGGTGAAGTCTTAGGGACTGGATGTATACGATTAATCCCTCAATCATCATGATTCCGATGTTTCCTCCGATGAGTAGTGCAAGTGCACCTGGTGACTCTGCACCGCCTAGTGATGCAAATGAGTTGTTTACTGTCAATAGTAACGCAGCATGCACCAGCAGCATGATTCCAATTCGCGCATAGCTGATTGTGTGAGCAAGACATTCTACACTTTTACCTAATAGAACTTCCATCACGACGTTTGCAGCACTTCCTCCCTCCTCGGGATGTTTCTTGTTGTGCTTTATTCCGCCAATCATCATCAGAACAATTGATGCAATAATTATGATTCCTGCAATTCTAGTAATTATCCAAACCTGTGCCCATTCTCCCAAGAAAAATGTAACCCATGGAACAGACTCTGTGTGAATCTTTGAGTACATGTTCATTACATCATATGATGCGCCAATTGCACACATCATGATTACTACATTACTTGTTCAAAGTTTAGTTGTGCTACGCTGATTGAACCTACTAAGAATGAAACAGGATGCAATGCACCGCCCTCTTCTAGCAATCCTTTGAATGGTTGGAAGTAGTCTATGTGGAATCCAAACACCTCTCCCGTTCCTACACCCGCTATAGCAGCTGCTGCACCCGAGATTGCAATGAGCATTCCCCATCTTGAGAGTGTGCCTTGTCCTTTTAGTTTGAATACAAGACCTAATCCCATTAACAAAAGTCCGTGTCCCAAGTCAGCAAACATTACTCCGTAGAAAATTGGCCACATCAATGCAATCATTGGTGTTGGATCAGCCTCTCCTTTCTTTGGAATTCCCTGACTTTGTGTAATTACCTCAAATGTTTTAACAAATCTTTTGTTATCAAATAATGTTGGGGTCTTTTTCTCCTCTTCTGGGTCTTTAATTTCTTCAGTAAGTGTCATCCACTGTTTTGTCGTCTCTGTAAACTTTCCAGCCATCTTCTTTGGAATGTAACCTTGTATTACTGCAAAGTTCTTGGTTCCGCCTGGTTTTCTGAGTAGTTCTAAGACGTCTTTTGCAACCTCGGCTTTTTCATGTAAAGTTAGGATTGGCTGTCTTATCTTTTTAATAATGGCAGTAATTTCCTTTGTAACTTTCTTTTCTTTTTCTTGAAATTCTTTTAATTTTAATTCTGCAGTAGCATATGCTTTTGTTGGATTTTGTTCAATGTTTTCAGGGATTGAAAATGGGTTTGTATTGAAACTTCTCATGACTTTGAGGACTTTGTCAGTATCGCCAGAATCTGCAATGACAACTAGTGCCGACTCTTCTTTTGAGTTTAGTTCATAATTATCAATTGAAACATTTTCTAGACTTCTTCTGATTTCTTCAATGTCTTTGGTCTGTACAATGAAGAGATTTGTGTAAAACTGCTTCATCAATCCAAATCCTCCCAAGTCAAGATTCAATTTTTTAACGACATCTAGTGTCTCAATTAATGATGTTAATTCTGAAATTTGTCTTCTAAATTCTTCTCGTTCATCTAAGAGTCGTTTTGGCTCATCAATAACACTTGGTGATTGCTTGATAATCTCATCAACCATATCTTTTAGTTCTGACAGTTCATGATTCTGTTTTTTAAACACGGTTCCCTTGAACAAGATCTCAATCATTCCAACTAATTTCTCAATTCCCAGGCCTTTTACCACCTCATCAATGTCTTGGAATGATTGTTGTGCTTTGAGTAAAATGTCATCTACTTCTGGTGTAACGGTCTCTGTTTGAGAATCAATCTTGTGAAACCACTCAAACTCTGTTAGTCTTGATATTAGGTTTGGTGTATCTGATCGCGGTAAGATGACTGTTCCGACCATTAGATCTGCTACTACCAAGATAACCACATGACCGACGAGTGATTTTAAAATCTTTCCAAATTCGTTCTGTACTAAACATTAAAATTCAATTCTTTAAAACGGCAATCATTGCCATCAAATTCTGCTTTAGAATCAACAATCGATCAGGTTTTGGAGCGAAATTCATCTGAATTCTCTCAAAGTCTGAAAAATTCTCTTGAAGATGCACAAAAAACACTCTCTGATGCTCTTCCAATGTTGGAAGAAGAATATGAGAAAATCATCTCTGATGGCAAAAAAGAGGCAGATAAAATTGAAAAACAGATAGTTGGAAGTGCAGATTTAGAGGCAAGAAACAAGTCGCTACTAATCGTTCAAGAATCTGCTGAAAAGGTTCTAGAAAAGGCCAAAGAAAAAATTGCAAACATGGAAAGAAATTCTGAATATTCAAGTTTAATCACAAAATTACTCACTGAAGCAACATCTGCATTAAACACCAGTGATGTTATAGTTTACACAAATTCTAAAGACTGATGCTAGAATTGAATTGTTGAAACCTTTAATTAGAAAAGATATCGCAGCACAATTTAACCTAGGTAATTGATATGGTAGCACAAGGAAAAATTGTATGGATTAGTGGACCGGCAGTAAAGGCTGACGGTATGGCTGATGCAAAAATGTATGAAACCGTATCAGTCGGAGATGCAAAACTAATCGGTGAGGTAATTCGTCTTACCGGAGATGTAGCATTCATTCAAGTTTACGAATCAACAAGTGGTCTAAAACCAGGTGAACCTGTAGTTGGTACAGGAAACCCACTCAGCGTTTTACTAGGACCAGGAATTATCGGTCAAATTTATGACGGAATTCAAAGACCTCTAAAGGACTTGGCTGACAAATCAGGTTCTTTCATTGGAAGAGGAATTACAACAACTCCTGTTGACATGACAAAAGAATATCACTTTGTACCATCTGTTGCAGTTGGAGATGAGGTTCAAGCAGGAAGCATCATTGGAACTGTTCCAGAAACATCATTAATTGAACATAAAATTCTAGTCCCACCAGATCACAAAGGTGGAAAAATTACAAAAATTGTTTCAGAAGGCGATTACGCATTGGAGACTGAGATTGCATCAGTTGAGGGCTCTGACGTCCCACTCAAAATGTATCACAAATGGCCTGTCAGACAACCAAGACCATATCTCAAAAGATATGATCCAACTGTCCCATTACTTACCGGTCAAAGAGTTATCGACACATTCTTCCCATTAGCAAAAGGCGGTACTGGTTCAATTCCAGGTGCATTTGGTACTGGTAAAACTGTAACACTACATCAAATTGCAAAATGGGCTGACTCTCAAGTCGTAGTCTACATTGGATGTGGTGAAAGAGGAAACGAAATGACTGAGGTACTTGTAGAGTTCCCAGAACTCAAAGACCCAAGAACTGGAAAACCACTCATGGACAGAACTGTTCTTGTAGCAAACACAAGTAACATGCCAGTAGCAGCAAGAGAAGCAAGTATCTACACAGGTGTAACAATTGCAGAATATTATCGTGACATGGGTTATGACGTGGTCCTTGTAGCAGATTCAACAAGCAGATGGGCCGAAGCACTTCGTGAAATGTCAGGTAGACTCGAAGAGATGCCTGCAGAAGAAGGTTATCCATCATACCTTGCATCAAGATTAGCAGAATTTTATGAAAGAGCAGGACGTGTACAAGCACAAGGTTCTCCTGAAAGAGACGGTTCAGTATCTCTGGTAGGTGCAGTTTCACCATCTGGTGGTGACTTTACAGAACCTGTTACAACACACACAATGAGATTTATCAAAACTTTCTGGGCTCTAGATGCAAGTCTAGCATATTCAAGACATTATCCATCAATCAACTGGATGAACTCCTATTCTGGCTATCTTGCAGATATTGCAAAATGGTGGTCTGAAAACATCAGTCCTGACTGGCTCAACCTTAGAAGTGAAACATATGGAATCTTACAAAGAGAAGACACACTAAAAGAAATCGTAAAACTACTAGGACCTGAAGCACTTCCAGACGAAGAAAAACTAATCTTAGAAGTTGCAAGAATGATTAAGATTGGAATCTTACAACAAAACTCCTTTGATGATGTTGATACCTACTGTAGCCCTGAAAAACAATTCAAATTAATGAAATTACAAGTTGACTTTTACAATCAAGGTCAACAAGCACTAAAAGATGGTGCATCACTAGCTGACATTCGTTCAATGGAAGTAATCTCATCATTACTCAAAGCAAGAATGGATGTAAAAGACGATGAGATGGATAAATTAGATAAACTTGCAACTGACATGGTTGAACAATTCAAAAGCGTTACAGGAGTTAAAGTTCAAAATTGAGTAACCAAGGCGGAGTTCAATACAGCAAGATTGCTGAGATTAAAGGACCACTAGTAATTGTTGATGGTGTAGATAACGCAGCATTTGATGAGCTAGTAGAAATTGAAACACTTGATGGTGAAAAACGTCTAGGAAAAGTTCTAGAGGTTGGAAACGGTAAAGCAGTTGTACAGGTCTTTGAGGGCACAACAGGTCTTTCTGTTTCAGGAACAAACGCAAAATTTGTCGGTAAAGTTATGGAAATGCCAGTATCAGAACAGGTACTTGGTAGAGTTTTTGATGGTTTAGGAAGAGCAAAAGATGGTTTACCAGAACCAGTTGCTGATTCATTTTTAGATATTAACGGAGCACCAATGAATCCTGAACAAAGAGAGTATCCAAAAGATTTCATCCAAACAGGTGTATCTGTAATTGATGGAATGCTCACACTGGTAAGAGGACAAAAACTTCCAATATTTTCTGGCTCTGGTATGTCACACAACATCTTGGCTGCACAAATTGCACGTCAAGCAGCAATTATTGGAACAGATGATAGTTTTGCTGTAGTCTTTGCAGCAATTGGTGTGCAATACAGTGAGGCAGAATATTTCAAAAGAAGTCTAGAAGAATCTGGTGCACTAAAAAGAAGTGTACTATTTTTGAACCTTGCAGACGATCCTGCAATTGAGAGAATTATCACACCTAGAGTCGCATTAACAGTTGCTGAATATCTTGCATATGATTTGGGAATGCACGTACTAGTCATTCTTACTGACATGACAAACTATGCTGAAGCACTTCGTGAAATTAGTGCAGCACGAGAAGAAGTACCAGGAAGAAAAGGTTATCCTGGATATCTTTACACTGACCTTTCCACAATCTATGAAAGAGCAGGAAGACTAAGAGGCAAAAAAGGAAGTGTTACACAAGTACCTATCTTAACAATGCCATCTGATGATATCACACACCCAATTCCAGATCTTACCGGTTACATTACAGAAGGACAATTAGTACTTGGAAGAGATTTGTTCAGACAAGGAGTCTATCCACCAATTAACATCTTAATGAGTCTCAGTAGAATCATGAAAGACGGAATTGGTGAAGGAAGTACTCGTGCTGATCACCAGGAAATCTCAAACCAGAACTATGATGCATACTCTCGTGCTCAAGAAGTTAGAGCACTAGCAGGAATTGTAGGAAAAGCAGGTCTTACACCAGTTGATCTCAATTACATGAACTTTGGCGATGAGTTTGAAAAGAAATTCTTAACACAAGCAATTGATGAAAACAGAACTATTGAAGAAACACTTGGCTTACAATGGAACTGTGTATCAAAACTTCCAAAGAATGAACTTACCAAAGTCAAAGACAAATACGTAGAACAATACTATAAGGAATAATTCTAATGTCATTTGGACAAAACGTTACAGCAACAAAGATTGAGCTTTTCAAGTACAAACGTTCAAGTCAAGTTGCAACTATGGTACAAAAAATTCTTGATGACAAACGTAAAGTTTTGCTAAAAAACATTGAAGAGATGATTACTGAGGCACAAAAAACTCGTGGTGGAATTTGGGATCCACTGCAGGACATTTATCAATCTGTTAACGAATCCTACCTCTCTTTAGGCGTGGCAACAGTAGACTCTGTAGCACAATCCACACCTGGTGTGATGGAAGTAGAATCTGATGTAAAACGTGTAGTAGATGTCACTATTCCTGTGCTTAGTGTAACTGAAAAGGATACAAAATCAATTCCTTATGGATTTGCAGATACAAATGCATCAATTGATCGTGGTGCAAAACTAATCAAGGATTTGCTTCCAAAAATCTGCAAGGCCGCCGAATATGAAAATTCTATTTTTAGTCTTGCAAAAGCACTTGAAAAAACCCAAAAACTGCTTAATGCTTTGGAAAATGTGATCATTCCTCAATACAAGACTAGGGTCAGATTTATCCTTGCAACTTTGGAAGAAAGAGAAAGAGAAGAATTCGCAAGGTTGAAAAAGGTGAAGGCTTCAATGGAGAAGAGACAGTAAAATGGCAAAAGACGAAATTAAACGATTACTTGATAATTCTAAAAAAACTTTAGATCAGGAATATGAAAATTCCTCAAAAACGATCAAAGATAAACTTCAATCTGCAAAAAAGAAAACCTTGGACAAGATCTAAGAAAATTAGGTGTTGGTTTAAATATGGTCTCCAGATTTCAAAAAATGAAAATGAAACCACTTTCAATTTTATTACTTGCAACCATGGTAGTCTCACTATCTGGATTGACAGGTGTAGCATATGCTGCAGAAGACGGAGCAACAGCTTCTAGTGGTGATTCATTGAAACTCTTAGGTGCAGGTCTTGCATTTGGTCTTGCTGCATTTGGTGCAGGAATTGGATTGGGTCAAGTAGGTTCTGCAGGTTTAGCAGTAATCAGTGAAAACCCAGCATTACAATCTAAGGTATTCATCTTTGTAGGTATGGTAGAATCAATTGCTATCTACGGTATCGTCATGATGTTCATCATCTTAGGACAATAATCAAAAAACAATTTTTTTAAAAATTTTTTAATTTTTCTTTTGATATCTTAGATCATCGACATCTAAAACTCGTCCACAATATCTACACTTTAAGACAAGATTTTCCTTGTCCATAACCTCCATTGTGGACTCTATGTGTTCTTGACTGTTTGTAATACAGTCTGGATTTGAGCATCTGAAAATTTGTTCAATTTGATTAGGAAGTGAAACTCTTCGCTTTTCTACCAACTTGTAATCTTTGATGATATTGACTGTAGATGCTGGTGCAATGACTGCAAGTTTGTTTGTATCATCATCTTCCAAAAATCTCCCTTCAACCTTTATCATGTCTTTTTTCTTTAATTTGCCGCTAGGCATGTTTAGCGCTATGGTGATGACATTTCCGCGACTACCGTCAATTTCCAGTGCCTCCAAGACTTTCAGGCCTTTTCCTTCATTGATATGATCAATTACAGTACCATCTTTGATACGCCTGACTATCAAATCAGATTGTTCCATAGAATAGTTTGTATATCTGCCACTATATATGATTCAAAGAATGAATAATTTTTCCCAAAGCGACATCATTTCTATACGAGATTTGTCAAAAGATGATTTAGAGCAAATCTTTGCAAAAACTAATGAAATCATGGAAATGTCTGCAGAACAAAGACGTGAGATAGCAAGAGGAAAAACTCTGGGATACCTCTTCTTTGAACCAAGCACTCGAACTAGACTTAGTTTTCAATCTGCTATGGCGCTAATTGGTGGAACCTCATTTGGAATTGCTGATGCCACATCATCTTCGGTTCAAAAAGGCGAAAGTTTGGCCGATACTGTTAGGATTATGGCAGGCTATACAGATGCAATTGTTTTGCGTCATTCTTTGGATGGCTCTAGTAAATTTGCAGCTGAAGTTTCTGATAAGCCGCTAATCAATGCAGGCAGTGGCACAGAAGAACATCCTACACAAGCAATTCAAGACTTGTTTACAATACAAAAAGAACTTGGAAAAATTGACGGAAAAAATATTGGAATTGTTGGAGACTTGAAGTATGGACGAACAGTTTACTCTTTGTTATATGGTTTGAGCAACTATGATGTGAAGGTTCATCTAATCTCTCCAGAATCTTTGAAAGTTAGAAGTGATTCTATATACAATCTCAAAGAAAATCTTTCATTTACCGAATCTGAAAATCTAGATGAATACATTGAGGACTTGGATGTTTTGTATGTGTTGTAAACAAAATGAAAGATGATGCAATCTTATTACATCCACTTCCAAGAATTGATGAAATCTCTACAGATGTTGATTCTACAAAGCAAGCAAAATACTTCCAACAAGCAGAATATGGAAAATTTACTCGTGCAGCAATTTTGAGTATGCTATTACAATAAGAAAACAATAGGCATACTGGAACTATATGCTCAATTATCATTAAATACAAACTTTGTAATAAAATATGGAAATGTCACTTTACGACTGTAAAGGAGGAAATCTCCTAATTTGCTTTGAGTGTGGACAC
>LUMG01000653.1_pt1 | contig 10210 bp, 9 predicted proteins | sample 729691 | NCBI WGS metagenome assembly LUMG01 (sample SAMN03860269, study PRJNA289734) | marine metagenome | biome: seawater column; feature: ocean; material: water; isolation source: Red Sea water column Station 34 - depth 50m | place: Saudi Arabia: Red Sea | collected 2011-10-15 | depth 50 m
GAATAGGGCTGGCTCAGTTCCGTTATTAATCCATGCATGATTTGTGCCTCTTTGAACCACCACATCGAATGGCTTTAATGAGACTTCATCTTCGTCCAATAGTAATGTCACATCACCATCTAACAAAATAATATAGTCGATTGTTTTGGTTTTATGCATTGTTGGATGCCGAGTTGTATCAACCCTTTCATGTTCGGCACCAATTTTCTTAAATGCTTCTGCTGCAAGAGATTCAAGCATCTCAATTGGAACACCTTCAGGTGTTGGGTTAATTTTAAAATATCTAAACTTAGTACCTCCTTTGAGTGGAGATAGAATGATATCTATATCAGCGCGATCAATCTGATCTGTACTCTGAATTGCACCCCCATCTGTATTCCAAATCTCAAATAAACCGCCAACATCCTCCCCAATACTTCTTGAAGGCGGTCCATCAATTTTAATGACAGACTTACCATCTTGATTATGACCTGTAACTATTCTTCTCATTTTCTCCTCAGCTTTACTTATAAATCATTGTTATTCTATAAAAAAGAGCCTACTAGCGGTTTTTTATTCGCTCTAGACAAATCAAAAAAAATCTTTGGATAGACTATTTACGAAAAATAGTTTGTGAATAACCAAAAACAAAAAATTGCCATATTTGGTGCAAACGGAACTATTGGGCAAGCCTTATGTGCTCACTATCAAAAACAATCAGATGTATATGCTTTTACTCGTAATGATTTTGATATTGATGAGAGTGGTTTAGTCAAAATTCTTCTAGATGATTTCAATGAGGACTCGGTTTTTCAAGCTGCAAATAAATTTGATAGCGATTTCTTCGATAAAATAATTGTTTCTATTGGCATCCTTCATAATGAGGACTTCATGCCGGAAAAAAGAATCGAAGAGATTTCAAGCGATCAATTTCTAGAGACCGTTAGAATAAATACTTTGATACCAACATTGATTGCAAGAAGTTTCTATAAAAAACTAAAAAAGAATGATAAATCAACTCTTGCATTTCTTTCTGCAAGGGTTGGAAGTATTACTGACAATAGGTCAGGAGGTTGGTATTCATATAGAGCCTCAAAGGCTGCTCTAAATATGGTGATAAAGAATCTTTCGATTGAGCTCAGAAGGTATAACAAGGAATTAGTTGTTATCGGCCTACATCCCGGAACAGTGGATAGTCGCCTATCTCAACCTTTTCAAAAGAATCTAGAAGATTCGAAAATATTTTCTGCAGATTTTTCTGTATTAAAACTGTCATCAGTTATTGACTCCTTAGATATTGATGATTCTGGAAAATGTATAGCTTGGGATGGGGAGGATATTCTTCCTTAATTTAGAAGAGTCCTAAGATTTCACCCACTAAAAATACACTAAAAATTAGTAATAAAAATTCTGTTAATCGTAAATCCATGATTGCCTTTTTTGTAAGATTCATCTGTGATTTCGTCTGAATAAAATGGTTGGATTTACAAAAAATAAAAAAAGAAATAACTGCGAAATTATCTCGCTATTGGGGGATATTTTTTATGGATTTTAGAGCCTAGAATTGGTAATTTTCTGCTATTAAACTTGTGACAATAATTCTCTGATCGAGTCCAAAGCAGCAGGAATTTTTTTAGAGTCAGATCCGCCTGCTTGAGCAAAGTTACCTTTCCCGCCTCCATTTCCATCCAGAGCGGAAGAAATAATTTCAGCAATTGATTTTGCTTCTATCTTTGATGTCAAATCATCAGTTACACCAATTGTAAATGTAACCTTTCCTTTCTGGTTTACAGAAGAAAGAATGATCACTCCTGATTTCAACTTACTTTTAAACTGATCAATAGCGCCACGCATTACGCTTGGTTCAATATCATTCTCTAGTTCTTTATATAAGTAGTTGATTCCATTGATTTTTTCCGAGCTATCTATGTCTGCAACAGATTGTCCTGATGCAATCTTTGACTTCAGTTGTTTTATTTCAGCTTGCAGTTTTTTATTTGAATCTAATAAGGATTCAACTTTAGTGGTGACATCCTCTCTTCTGGTTTGAAGTAGATCCGTCAGTGATTCAACCAGATGCTCTGTCTCTTTTGCCCACTTCAAAGCTTTATCTCCTGTTATTGCCTCAATTCTTCTTGTTCCTGAAGATATGCTTGATTCAGAAACAACTTTAAATATTCCAATTTCATTTGTGTTTTCGACATGTGTTCCACCGCATAGCTCTTTTGAAAAATCTCCAACATCCAATACTCTTACATCATCTCCATATTTTTCACCAAAAAGAGCCATCGCTCCTGACTCAATCGCCTCATCATGCTTCATGATACTTGTTTGAACATCAATATTCTCATCAATTTTTTCATTCACAATTGTTTCTATTTCTCTAATTTCGCTTGCTGAGAGTGATTGATGATGAGAAAAATCAAATCTGATCTTTTCATCATCAACTAAAGACCCCCTTTGTTGCACATGCTCGCCTAAAACCATCATCAAAGCTCTATGCAACATATGGGTGCCAGTATGATTTAAAGTAATTGATTTTCTTCTGACAGGATTTACAGATGCCGTAATCTTGTCTCCAACCGAAATTTGGCCATTAGACACAGTCCCAAAATGGGAATATGCATTGCCTGAGAACTGAGTATCCATGACTTCAAAGACACCTGTATCTGAGTCAAAAGATCCTTGGTCGCCTACCTGTCCTCCGCTTTCAGCATAAAATGGTGTCTTATCTAAAATCACTTGCCCGAATTCTCCTTGACGAAGGGTATCAGAGCCATCTTCTCCGAAAATCCCAATGATCTTGCTGTCAGTCTCTAAAACTTTGTATCCATGAAATTCACTTTTCAAATCATGATTAAGGCTAAAAGAATCGTCTGACTGGAATTTACTTGCGCTTCTTGCCAATTCCCTCTGTCTTTCCATGGCCTTCTCAAAGCCTTCGAGATCCACAACTCGCGATACGCTTCTCGCTATATCGACCGTCATATCCAACGGAAAACCATATGTGTCATATAGCTTGAATGCAAATTCACCCGATATCATTTCATCATTTGATCGGTCAAATTCTTTCTGTAATAAACTCATTCCCTGTGAAAGCGTTGCAGCAAATCTCTCTTCTTCCATCAAGATGATTCGCTCTATGTAATCTTTCTTATTGAGAAGCTCTGGATATGTTTGTCCCATTTCTCCTGCTAAAACATCTACAAGCTTGAAAAAGAATGGGGATTCAATTTGAAGATCATGACCATGCCTCAATGCTCGCCTGATTATTCTTCTTAGAACATAACCCCTGCCTTCATTATCAGGGGTAACTCCATCCATAATGAGAAAAGAAGAGGATCGAATATGATCAGCGATGACTCTATAGTGACTCTCCTCCCCTTTTTCTGATTGGTTTTTTATTGCAGCAATTATTTTTTGAAATAAATCAATATCATAGTTACTGCTTACACCTTGCATCACTGCTGCAATTCGCTCTAATCCCATACCTGTATCAACTGATGGTTTTGGCAAGTTAACAAGCTCCCCATTTGCTTGTCTATCAAATTGCATGAAAACAAGATTCCAAATTTCTACGAAACGATCGCCATCTTCATCATCTGATCCAGGAGGACCGCCATCGATATGATCTCCATGATCATAAAATATCTCGCTACAAGGACCGCATGGTCCAGTATCACCCATAGACCAAAAGTTAGACTTTTCACCCAGTCGAACAAGTCTATCAGCTGATACTCCAATCTTTTCAAGCCAAATGCTTGCAGCCTCATCATCATCTTCAAAAATGGTTACCCAAAGACGATCCTTTTCAAGTTTGAGTTCATTGGTAATGAAATCCCATGCCAATTGGATTGCATCCTCTTTAAAGTAGTCTCCAAAACTAAAGTTGCCAAGCATTTCAAAGAAAGTGTGATGACGTGATGTATAGCCAACATTTTCAAGATCATTGTGCTTACCACCTGCTCTTAAACATCTCTGAGCACTGACTGCTTTTGTGAAACCTTGATCTTCTTTTCCTAAAAAAATGTCCTTGAACTGAACCATTCCAGCATTTGTAAATAAGAGTGTCGGATCATTTGCAGGAATCAGAGGCGAACTCTTGACGCTTTGATGCCCTTCTGACTCAAAGAATTTGATAAATGCTTGTCTTATTTCATTCGTTTTCATTTGATCTTGCAGTGCTTTTCTCACTCAATAGATTTTTTGCTCTTTCTATCTGGCTACGTGTAAATCCTCTGTTGTTTAAAAACTTCATTAACTTCAATTGCTTATCATAATCAAGTTCTGACTCATTCCCCAACTTTTTGTTCATTGTCTCATAAGCCACCTCACACCATTGGCTTCGGCAAATCTTTCATCGCTCTGCAAACCCTCATCAGATAATTTATCCAGCTCAGTATTGATGATATTTGGTTCGAATTTTTTTTGCTTAAGTTTTTGATAAAGTTCGAGGCGTGAATGTTCTCTCCGTGCAAGGAGATCCATCGCCCTCTTCCTGGTTTTTTTTGGATCAGTAATCTTTTCGGTCAAAGTTATATGGCGCTGATTAAAAGATTATTTTTTCTTAATGATTTCCTGGCGAATTTTTTTTGCCAATGCTTTGGCTATCTTGGGATTATCAGCTAAGAATTCTCTAACATTTTCTTTGCCTTGACCTATTCGGTCTCCATCATAGCTGTACCATGACCCAGACTTCTCTATTAAATTATTCTCTACTCCCATATCAATGATCTCTCCCTCTGTGGATATTCCATGACCATATAGAATTTCAAATTCTGCAATTCTGAATGGTGGAGAAACTTTATTCTTAACCACTTTGACTCGGGTCTGATTACCGACTATCTCGTCACCCTTCTTTATGGCACCAATTCTTCTAATATCCAATCTGACGGAGGAATAAAATTTCAGTGCGTTTCCTCCAGTGGTTGTCTCAGGACTTCCAAACATGACGCCAATTTTCATTCTGATCTGATTAATAAAAATCACCATGGTGTTTGATTTTTTTATATTTGCTGTCAACTTTCTAAGAGCCTGAGACATCAATCGAGCTTGTAAACCAACGTGAGAATCTCCCATCTCACCCTCGATCTCCGCCCTAGGTGTAAGTGCTGCGACAGAGTCAATGACAATCAAATCGACAGCTCCAGAAGCGACCAACATGTCAGTGATCTCCAGAGCCTGTTCGCCCGTATCTGGCTGTGAGACCAAGAAATCTGTTGTGTTTACTCCAATTTTCTCAGCATAAACGGGATCTAGAGCGTGCTCAGCATCAATAAATGCAGCTGTTCCACCTGCTTTTTGACATTCTGCAACAACTTGCAAAGTAAGTGTTGTTTTTCCTGATGATTCTGGGCCATAAATCTCTATCACTCGACCCTTTGGAAGACCGCCTATTCCCAATGCAGCATCTAGGCCAATTGAACCTGTTGATATCGCCTCTATTGATTGATCAACAGAATCATCACCTAACTTCATAAGCGATCCTTTGCCGAATTGTTTTTCTATATTGCTAAGCGCTGATTCAAGTGCTTTATCTCTGTTTTTTTGATCCATTATTTCTCTCTGAGATTAAATATTAAATGAGTGATTTGAGAAATAAATTATAGCTTTTTAGTCAGCAGAATTCTCATTTGTTTTCGCTAATCTTGACTCTCTGAAAAGAATAATAATGCCACAGATAATTATTATTGCGGCACCCAACCATACTCTTGAATCCACAATTTCATTAAATATAAAGTAACCATGATGTCAAAAGAGATGCTTCGGCTTTCTGTAATGCAAGATTAAAGAAAATGAATGCCAACCCGCCAGTCAATCCAGTGAGAAAGAATAAAAAGAAATCCCAAGGATTCAAAGGAATCCAGCTATAGTAACTGCCTATTGCACCAAGCAGGGTCGGGCCGATAAATATATAGAAACTGAGATTAGATGCAGATTCTCTATCTGATAATTTTCTAGCAGTTAAAGCAGTTAAAGAATAAGTAATCACACCTATCACAGCATAAATTGTTCCAGTTGAGCTGAATTCGGCACTGGGTTGGAGAATTACAATTACCCCAAAGAAACCAATCAGAACTGCACTCCAACGCCATATCCCTACGTCTTCTTTCAGCAGTGGTCCAGACAATGCGGTGATGATGATTGGAGCAATAAAAACAATGACCATGATATTGACCAATGGAAGAAGCGCAAGAGCTGCAAAAAAAGTATAGGAAGATAATGACATCAGGCATGTTCTAAGAAAATGCCATCCAGGTATTTTTGTCTTGAATGATTTAACTCCTCCCATATTCAGACCAATTAACGCGAGGATAATAAGAGAGAAAAGCCCACGAAGAAAAGTCAATTGGAATACTGAATAATCATAAAGAAGAATCTTTGCAATGATGTCCAATACTGCCATCAAAAAGACGGCAAAAAGAAAATAGCCAATGGCCACTAATGTCGTTCTATCTTTCAATATTGATTGCTCTTATTTAATTTGATCACACCCGCCTTTCACAGGAAGCTTAATCTTTTTAAATAAGTTATCAACCTCTGCTTGAGTTTTTGTGGATGCAGCATTATTGACAATACTTGGCGTGAGATGCTCTGAAAATAAGTTGATGAAACTCATTGCATAACGACTGAGGACCATTCCACGTCGAAAGCCAAAATAGGTTGTGCATTTTGGAAAAATATTCTCACCACTAATGGCAATGAACTCTTCATTGTCATCGCATTCATAAGCCATTCCAGAAATGACCCCAACACCCATACCCATCTTCACATATGTCTTAATGATATCTGCATCTCTGGCTGCAAAAACAATGTTTGGATCAAGCTTATTTTTCTTAAAGGTTTCCGTGAAAGAGGTGTCAGGACCAACGCTGAATGCATATGTCACAAGAGGCTCCTTAGCAATTCGTTTAATGGTTAAATTTTTCATGTGTTTCTTTAGAGGGTGATCCAAAGGCGCAATGATTGCATTAAACCAATGATATGCTGGCAAAAGTACAAGCTCATCAGTCAAATCAATCAGATCCGTTGCGATTGCAAAATCAACTTCATTATTTTTCACCATTTCTAATATTTGCTCAGATGATCCGAGCTTCAGTTCCAATTTAATCTTTGGATAATCTTGCTTGAAAGTTTTAATCACTTCTGGAAGAACATATCTCGCTTGAGCAGATGTTGCAGCAACCGTCATGACGCCCTCATCTACTTTAGATATTTGATTTCCAATCACTTTAATATTTTCAACATCTTGGAGAATCTTTCTTGCATAAGTCGTCACTCTCTCACCAAGAGGAGTCAGTGATTCGATCTTTTTGCCTTTCCTAATAAAAAGATATGCACCAAGCTCATCTTCTAGTAACTTAACCTGCTTACTTATGCCGGGTTGACTGGTATTTGAGAATTCTGCAGCTTTACTGATGTTGAGCTTATTATCAACAACTGATATGAGATATTTGAGCTGTGTTAATGTCATGGATCCAATCTATATAACTATTTATTTATATAAAGAATTATATTACTTTTTTTTATAAACGAAAGTTACTGATTCATTCTCTTGTTCTAGAGTGATGGAAGGTAAAAAGTGAGCTATGATACTTTGATGTTCTTCAAATTAATTAAACTCATCGTCAAGATTTTCATCTCAGTAGTTGTTTTATTCTCTGCCTATATTGGATACCTCTATTTTCAAAGCCCAACTGTAATGTCCAGAATTACATCGATGATGATGGGAGAACCAACAGGTGAGCTTGAAACAGTTAAAGCAAGTGATGCTGTTTTCATAAATAGTGGCTCGCCAAAAAATATATCAGATGAGTCAATAGAGGCAGCAATCGAATTTTCAGAGAAGATGGGGTCTCATGCCCTTTTGATATATCAGAATGATGAAATCATTCTTGAGAAATATTTTGATGACTATAATGCCGAAACAATCAGCGACACTCAGTCGATGCATAAAACAGTGTTGGCAATGATGGTTGGGATTGCAATTGATGAAGGCATCATTGAGAGTGTCAATGAGTCTGCTTCAAAATATCTGATCGAATGGAGAGATGACTCTAGAAATCAGATTACAATAAAACATTTGCTGCAACAGTCGAGTGGTCTTGACTACCCAGAATTTTCATTCCACCCACTAAGTGAATTTAATCAACTGATGCTTGGTGAAGATGTAACAAAAATGACACTTCGCCAAATAGCCTACCGACAACCCAATGAAATATTTGAATACAATGGTGTAAACCCTCAGAACTTGGGTTTATTGCTTCAACGAGCATACGATAAAAGATATGCTGATCTCTTATCTGAAAAAATATGGCAAAAGGTCGCACAAGATGATGCATCAGTGGTTCTGGATTCAGACAAAAATCAAATGCCAAGAACATATTGCTGTCTCAACGCAACTGCAAGAGATTGGTTGAGAATAGGGACCATTATTCTCAATGAAGGCAAATTCAAAGATGAACAAATAGTATCAAAGTCATGGATAAACGAAATGAAAACACCATCTATCACAAATCCAAACTATGGTTATCTGACTTGGCTTGGGACAGAGCACCAAGAAAATAGAATCTATAATCCCAAAAGCACTGCAACAGGAATCCATGGAGAACCATTTGATGATAAGGACATCATTTATCTAGATGGTTTTGGTGGACAAAGAGTTTATGTTATTCCTTCAAAAAAATTGGTTATAGTGAGAACGGGTGCTGGTCAAATGGAATGGGATGACTCGGTATTACCGAACACAATTAGTAGAGGAATAAGAAATGATTAGACGATTTTTCAAATTCATACTGATCTCTATTGTGGTCGTGATTTTTGCCATCAGCTCAATCATTGGTTCAGCAAGTTTTGGGCTCTTTGGGCTGTTTTGGGAAAGATGGACAACTGCTCTAATGGGTAACCCATTGGATCCAGACTTTTCTTGGTATCAACCGCTCGAAAGAACACAGGGAAATTTTCTATCCCCTCTTGAAAAAATAAGCCCAGAACAAAGCGAGATAGCTTTGGAGGTATTTGAAGAGGCTAGACAATATGCAGAAATACATGGCAGCAAAAGTCTTGTGATTCAACATAAAGGTAAAATTGTTTTTGAGTCTTACTGGCAAGAGACCGAACCAGACTCACTTTTTGGCCTTCACTCTTTCACAAAAACCATGAATGCACTATTGGTGGGACACTTAATTGAAGATGGGTTTATAGGTTCAATAGATGATCCTGTTGCAAATTACATTGAAGAATGGAGAAATGGTGATAAAACGAACATCACTATAAAGCATTTACTACATATGTCAGGAGGGCTCAAAGAATCCTTTGATTACTCTCCATTCTCAGATCGAATCCAAAGAGCTTATGGAACAGACATTGTAAGTGCAAATCTAAATATGGATCCAGAGATCAAGCCAGGCACTGTTTTCTCGCATAATAACTACAACAGCCAAATACTTGGCATTCTGATTCAAAGAACTTCTGGAAAGAGATACAGCGAATATTTCTCTGAAAAAATATGGTCTCCACTTGGAAGTCGGGATGCATTCTTCTTTGTTGATCGACCCGATGGAATGGTCCATACAGACTGCTGTATGTGGGCTTCAATCAGAGATATGATTCGTATCGGTCAGATGCTCATGAATAAAGGCTATTTTATGGATAGAGAGGTGTTACCTAAAAACTGGGTAAATCAGATGATTACGCCTTCTGATTCAAATAGAAATTATGGAATGCAAATTTGGCTTGGCAATGAATATCAGGAAAGAAGAGCTTATGATGCAAGGCTAACCATGTATGCAAACTTCCACAGCGAACCGTATGTTGCCGACGACCTTTTCTTTATGGATGGGATTGGTAAACAAAGGATGTACATTATTCCCTCTGAATCTCTTGTAATACTCAGAACCGGTGATAACTCGCCTGAATGGGATGATTCAAAACTGCCAAACTTAATTCTGAATGCATTAAAGAAATAAACTAATCAGACAATGGGCTGATTAACAAAAGCCTACCACCAACGTCATCCGTGATGATGATTTCTCCATTTAATGCTTCTGCAATACCAACAGGCCTTCCATATATTTCTCCTCTTTCCTCGCTGGCTATAAAGCCGGATAAAAAGGTCTCTATAACTCCGGTGGGCTTACCATCCTTAAATGGAATAAAAAGTACATCATAACCAGTGAGCTTTGATGTTGACACTCCTCCACGTCGAACAACAAAAGCACCATTCTTATAC
>LUMG01000195.1_pt1 | contig 10202 bp, 9 predicted proteins | sample 729691 | NCBI WGS metagenome assembly LUMG01 (sample SAMN03860269, study PRJNA289734) | marine metagenome | biome: seawater column; feature: ocean; material: water; isolation source: Red Sea water column Station 34 - depth 50m | place: Saudi Arabia: Red Sea | collected 2011-10-15 | depth 50 m
ACAATTATCTAGACCCAACTGATGGAGCTAAAAATTCACTTAATTTTGGAATTTCACTTCCTTCAAGTGACTATAAATACTATAACTTAAGTGGAAGTCACTTAAGCTACAGACCGATTAACAACACTACAACTCTAAAGTTGACGGGAGATGTCAGTTTAGCTAGAGGTTATAGTAATGATAGCCTGCCATTCTATAAACGCTATTTTGGAGGTGGAAGTGGCTCTGTAAGAGGATTTGGTAATGAAACTCTTGGACCTCTGTACCCGAACGGTAGCGCCAAAGGAGGTGAAGTTTCTATTCTTGGAAGTGCAAATCTAATTACTCCAGCTTTCTTTTTTGATAACAATGACAAGATGAGAATGAGTGCTTTTGTAGATACAGGAAACATTTTTGAGAAAACCTCAAATATTGATCTCGGTGACATTCGAATGTCTGCTGGTTTTGGATTTGCCTATCTAAGCCCAATTGGCCCAATTGGAGCGTTTATTTCAACTCCGATTCTTAAAAAGGATGGGGATATTATTGAAGAATTTGGTTTTTCATTAGGAACTGGATTCTAAATCCTCTATGAGGACCTTATTATTTCTTATTTTTAGTTTGGTATGCATACCTTCATATGCTGCAAATCTCAAAATTGGATTCATTGATACCAACATAGTTGTGACAAGCTTGACTCAATACAAAGAAAGTATAGATTCAATATCACGCGAATTTGAACCAAAAAAGCAAGAGCTCTTGGATTTATTTAATCATATAGAACTATTAAGGGCGAATATTGAATCAACTAAAAACTCCAGTTCTTCAAAATCACTTAATGAAGAATTGACGAACCTTGCAAAGCTTGAACTTAACTTCAAAGAAGAAACTGAGTTTTGGCAAAAAACGATGAACAATAAGAAACTTATTTTGTTAAATAATATCGAAATGATTGTCAATCAGGCAATTAATGAATATGCAACTCAAGAAGAGTTCGATCTTATTCTTTATGAAAATGTTGCATTTGCTAGTGATAAAGTTAACATAACAGATGAAATAATTAATATGACACTCACATTAGAAGAAATCGCAAAACTTATCGATGGAACAATACAAGGAGAGAGTTCAAAGACAATTAATGGAATAAACTCTCTTGAAAATGCAGATTTAAACCAAATATCTTATGCTGTGAGTGAGAAGTATAAAGAGGCTTTGATTCACTCAAATGCAGGTGCTTTAATCATTAATGAAAAATTAAAGCAATATTGCAAAACTAATGCAATCATCGTCAAAGATGTTTATCTTGCATACTCAATTCTCTCTCATAAATTTAAAGAAATTCAAAATATTAAAGATTTAAAGCACGGTGATGTAGTTAAATTCCCTAATGCTAAAATTGCCCCAAGCTCTTTAATTGGCAAAAATGTTAGCATTGGTTCAAATACAACAATTTATCCTAATTGTGTAATCGAAGATAATTCAGTTATTGGAGATAACTGTTTAATTGAGTCTAATGTTACAATTCAACGAGGCAGCATCATAGGAAATAACTGCATCATATCACCTGGTGTTGTAATAGGCTCAGAGGGTTTTGGAAATGCTCGAGATAAAAATAAGAAATGGAATCCAATAGCTCAATTAGGAAATGTATCAATTGGAAGCAATGTTTCGATTGGAGCCAATACAACCATTGATCGAGGATCAATAACTAATACAGAGATTCATGATGGAGTAAAGATTGATAATCTTATTCATATTGCTCATAACGTTGTCATTGGTGAAGATACAGCTATTGCTGCAAAAACTGGTATTGCCGGATCAACAACCATAGGAAAACGATGTATGATTGGAGGCGCAGTTGGAATTGTAGGTCATTTAAAAATTACTGATGACGTTGTAATTAATGCTACTAGTACAGTTAACCGAGACATTTTAAAACCTGGAATATATACTGGCATTATGCCTATCATGCCTCACTCAGAATGGAAAAAGGTCGGTATATGGCTTACAAAACTTGATAAAATTGCGAGTTTCATGAAAATTAAATTGAAAAATATTAGGTAGACCTATGGAAATGAATATAAACGAGGTCAAAAATTTTCTGCCTCATCGATACCCTTTTTTACTTATTGATCGAGTAATAAGCTTTGAATCAGGTAAGAATCTAACTGCCATAAAAAATGTCTCATTTAATGAGCCTCAATTTACAGGTCACTTTCCCGATCAACCAATAATGCCTGGTGTTTTAATTATTGAAGCAATGGCTCAAGCGACAGGCATATTAGCCTTTAAATCAGAAGTAGGTAGACCGGAAATTGGCCAAATTTATATGCTGGTTGGCGTCAATAATGTTCGATTTAAAAGGATTGTTGAGCCCGGAGATCAGCTTGAAATTTATGCCGAAGTTGTTACTGTTAAGCGCGGCATTTGGAAGTTCAGCTGTACTGCTAAAGTTGATGGTGCACTTGTGACTTCCGCAGAAATTTTATGTACCCAAAAAAAAGCAGATAATTAAATATGTCTATTGATCCATCAGCAGTTGTTCATGAAAGCGCTAAAATTCATAAAGATGCCGTTATAGCTCCTTATGCTATGATTGGTGCTCATGTAGAGATTGGAGCTGGAACGGTTGTTGACTCTCATGCAGTAATTGATGGTCCGACTAAGATTGGTAAGAATAATCATATTTACTCTTTTGCTTCAATTGGTGGAGATCCACAAGATATAACTTATCAAGACGGACAAGAAAGTAATCTTGTAATAGGCGATGATAACCTTATCAGAGAATTCTGCACCATTAATAGAGGCACTGAAAAGGAAAATTCACTAACGCGAATTGGTTCAAACAATATGCTCATGTCTTATGTCCATATTGCTCATGATTGTCAACTTGGAAATCACATAATTATGTCAAATAATGCCTCTCTTGCAGGGCATGTTCGAATTTCAGATTGGGCCATATTAGGTGGTTTTGTTCTAGTTAAGCAGTTTTGTAGTATTGGAAGACATACTTATGCAGGAATGGGTAGTCAAATCAATAAAGATATTCCAGACTATATGGTTGCAGCAGGCATTAATCCAAGGATAAGAAGTATTAACACAGTAGGAATGAAACGAAGAGGATTTAGTGCAAGCTCTATTTCATCAATTAAACGCGCATTTAAGGTTGTTTATAGAGATTCACAAGGAAGACTATTGGATCAAGCACTTAAAGAACTTAAAGCTTCCGAGTCAGATAGCCCTGAAGTGATGCAATTTGTCGAATGTATAAGAAATTCAAGGGTTGGCATTATGCGTGGCCCAGTAGATGAGTAACTAATTACATTTAAGTCATGTCCAAATCATTTATAAGGTCAAGCAGTATTGTATCTGCAATGACTTTTGTATCAAGGATTTTAGGATTAGTAAGGGATTTCGTAATTGCACGATTGTTTGGCGCTAATGAGCTAACTGATGCTTTTTTAGTTGCCTTTCGAATACCTAACTTTTTTAGACGTTTATTTGCAGAGGGTGCCTTCTCTCAAGCCTTTTTACCCATATTGGCAGAAACAAAAGCGAATCAGAATGATCAAGAGGTTCAATTAGTCATTAATCACATTGCAACCAAGCTTCTTAGTGTATTGATGATTGTTACTCTTATTGCAGTTATATTAGCACCTCTAGTTATCTTTATTTTTGCATGGGGCTTCTACTTTAAAGACGATTCCTCTCAATTTCATTTAGCCTCAGAAATGTTAAGAATCACCTTCCCATATCTGCTTTTAATCTCTCTTACAGCATTATCAGGGTCAATTCTTAATACTTATGATAACTTTACAGTTCCAGCTTTTACACCTGTGCTTCTCAATATTGCATTAATTCTTAGTGCAATTTATTTATCTCAATTTCTGAACAATCCAATTATGGCTCTTGCTTGGGGCGTTTTAATTGGGGGAGTTTTGCAACTTGCCTTTCAGGTGCCTTTTTTAAGAAGAATTAAAAAATTACCAAAATTAAAATTTGGTCATCATAAGACTCTCGTCACTCTAAAAAAAAGGATGTTGCCAGCCCTATTTGGCGTATCAGTCTCTCAAATTAATCTTCTTGTTGATACAATGATAGCTTCAACCTTAATCGCTGGAAGTGTTTCATGGCTTTATTACTCAGATAGACTGTTGGAGCTTCCTTTGGCTCTTATTGGTATTGCTTTAGCAACTGTAGCGCTTGCCAAGTTAAGCAATTTTTATGCGCTCAAAGACACTAAAAACTTTATTAGCACAATCAATAAGGCTCTTTTTATTGCTATTATTCTTGGCTTTCCAGCATGTCTCGGACTTGTTCTATACTCTAAAGAACTAATCATTACTCTTTTCCAATATGGCGAATTTGATATAAATTCAGCAATTAATACTTCATATAGCCTTCAGGCCTATGGCTCTGGACTGATGGCTTTTATTGCGATTAAGATACTTGCTTCTATTTTCTTATCGAGAGGTGACACTAAGACACCAGTTAAGGCAGGAATAGTTGCAATGATTTCAAACATTATTTTAAACTTGATACTCGTCCAATTTTTTGGCCATATCGGGCTTGCAGCAGCCACATCTATTTCGGCACTATTAAATGCATTAATTCTATATTTTTATCTAAATAAACAATCAATCTATAAGTTTGATAATGCTTTGTATAAAATGTTATTCAAAGTCGTTTTTGCCGTCATTATAATGTCAATTTACATATTATTTTATGACTCTAATATTGAATCTTACATTGACTCAACGTTAATTGAAAGATGCGGATTATTATTCAAATCAATAGTTATTTCAGCATCAATCTATTTTTTATCACTATACATTCTTGGATTAAGGTTTAAAGATTTATGAATAAAGTTAATTGCATCAAACTAAATAAAGAGCTTGAAGGATTAGACAGAGCCCCCTACCCTGGTGAACTGGGAAAAAAAATATTAGAGTCGGTTTCTAAAGAAGCTTGGCAACAATGGCTTGACTACCAAACAATGTTAATCAATGAAAATAATTTAAACTTATTTGAAGAATCCTCACAGAGTTATTTAAAGCAACAAATGGAAATTTATTTTTTTTCTGAAGATGGTGATGTTGATAAGATAGATGGCTATACACCAAAATAACTTAAGTAAACTAATACATTATGGCTAATCTGTTTATTATTGCTGCTCCGTCTGGTTGCGGAAAAACATCCTTAGTTAAGGCTTTGCTTGAAAACTCTAAAAACCTAGCTGTTTCTGTTTCTCACACAACTAGAAAGCCAAGAAAAGGTGAAATTGATGGTGAAAACTATCATTTTGTCTCAAATGAGACCTTTGAACAAATGATTAGTAATAATGACTTTTTAGAGTATGCCGAGGTCTTTGGCAACATGTATGGAACGGCAAAAACCAATATTTATGAAAAGTTAGATTCTAACATTAACATAATCCTAGAAATAGACTGGCAAGGTGCGAGACAAGTTAGGCAAAATATGCCAGAAGTCATTAGTATCTTTATTCTTCCTCCATCAAAAAATGTACTTCTCGAAAGGCTAACAACTAGAGGCCAAGATGACAAGGCTACTATTTCTGAAAGAATGGAAAACTCTGAAAAAGAGATGAGTCATTACAATGAGTTTGGCTACCTAATTATTAATGATCAATTTGATTCAGCCCTCAACAATCTTAAGGCCATTATTGATGATTTTGGGAACAACATTAAAAATAATGAATTTACACTTGAAAACCAGTTATTGAGACATAAATACTTACTTAAAGAATTGATATAAATCAATTTTTTGGTATAATTTAGGCCTAATTTATCGCACTAGGAAAATGAATGAGTGATTTTGCGTTATCGATAAACAATGTATCTAGAGATCTAGAGGTACAAAAGTACCCACCGATTCTTACTCCTGAAGAAGAATATGACTTGGCCATTGAGCTTTATGAAAATGGTAGTCTTTCTGCTGCAAAAAAACTAGTAATGTCGCATATGCGTTTTGTGGCCTTTATCGCTCATGGCTACAAAGGTTATGGATTAGAGCAAGCTGATTTAATTCAAGAAGGAACAATTGGATTAATGAAGGCTGTTAAACGATTCAATCCTCATAAAAAAGTAAGATTGTCCTCATTCGCTGTTTATTGGATTCGCGCAGAGATTCATGAGTATATTTTCAAAAACTGGAAAATTGTTAAGATTGCAACTACAAAAGCACAAAGAAAACTTTTCTTTAAGCTTAAGCAAGCAAAATCAAATATTTTTCAGTCGTTGACGAATGAACAAGCAAAAGTGATTGCTGATGATCTTGGTGTAAAAGAAAAAGATGTAATTGAAATGGAGTCTAGACTTCAACTCAATGATGTTGCCTTTGAAGTAAATGATGACGAAGATGCCTTTACACCTGAGCATTATGTTGCAGATCCTGGAAAAAATCCTGAGCAACTAGTCCTTACCGATAAAAGTCAAGAAGACCAGCACAAAAAGCTTTATCAAGCTCTTTCTTCTTTAGACCAAAGAAGTATCGAAATATTACAATCTAGGTACTTGAAAGAAGAAAAAGAGACCCTACATACTTTAGCAGACAAGTATGGTGTTTCCGCTGAAAGGGTCCGTCAACTTGAAAACAAAGCTATAAAAAAGCTTAAAGAACGTCTAGAAGAATAAATTTTTCTACGACATTTTTTTTTGTAATACCAGGAGAAAACATGGAAATCCGTCCCCTTCACGATCGTGTAATCGTTCGTAGAGTAGAAGAAAAAAAGACTACAGCAAGTGGTTTAATAATCCCTGATTCATCAGCAGAAAAGCCATCTAGAGGTGAAGTTGTTGCTGCAGGAAATGGAAGAATAAGTGCACAAGGAGACTTAATTCCTTTGGATGTTAAGGTTGGTGACACTGTAATGTTTGGGCAATATTCAGGTTCAGAAATCACAGTAGGAGAAGAAAAACTTCTAGTGATGAGTGAAGATGAAATTGTCGCTGTAATTGAAGAATAAAGGAGAATTATAATGTCAGCAAAAGACGTAAAATTTAGCTCAGAAGCTAGAGATTTAATGATGTCAGGTGTTAACACTCTTGCAGATGCAGTAAAAGTTACACTTGGACCTAAAGGACGAAATGTTGTTTTAGACAAATCTTTCGGCTCGCCTGCAATTACTAAGGATGGAGTATCAGTTGCTCAAGAAATTGAATTAGACGGCAAGTTCGAGAATATGGGTGCTCAGATGGTTAAAGAGGTTGCCTCAAAGACCAATGATATTGCAGGTGATGGTACAACAACTGCCACAGTTTTAGCGCAAACACTAATCTCTGAAGGCGTTAAATCTGTTGCAGCTGGGATGAACCCTATGGACCTCAAAAGAGGTATTGATAAAGCTACAGAGGCTGTTGTAGCAACTCTTCAAAAATCATCTCAACCTTGTAAAGATAGTGATTCAATCGCTCAAGTTGGAACAATTTCCGCAAATTCTGATGCATCAGTTGGTGCTATTATTGCTGAAGCAATGGAAAAAGTTGGAAAAGAAGGCGTAATTACTGTTGAGGAAGGCTCAACACTAGAAAATGAACTAGATGTTGTAGAAGGTATGCAGTTTGATCGTGGATACCTTTCACCGTATTTCATCAACAATCAAGAGTCAATGACTGCTGATTTAGAGCATCCATCAATCCTTCTTCATGATGCAAAAATTTCAAACATACGTGACCTTTTGCCTGCACTTGAGGCAGTTCAAAAGGCTGGCAAGCCATTATTAATTATTGCAGAAGATATCGAAGGTGAAGCTCTTGCAACGCTTGTAGTGAACAATATGCGTGGAATCGTGAAAGTTGCTGCTGTTAAAGCACCAGGTTTTGGCGACCGTCGTAAAGCAATCCTAGAGGATATTGCAGTTCTAACAGGTGGTACGGTTATCTCTGAGGAAGTTGGCTTGTCTCTTGAGGGAATCACTGAGGACCAATTAGGTACTGCTAAACGAGTAGAGATTGGCAAAGACAATACTACTGTGATTGATGGTGCTGGCGCTAAAAATAACATTTCTTCAAGAATTGGTCAGATCAAAACTCAAATTGATGCTACCAGCTCAGACTATGACAGAGAAAAGCTTCAAGAGCGTCTAGCTAAACTTTCAGGTGGTGTGGCAGTAATCAAGGTTGGTGCTGCAACTGAAGTCGAAATGAAAGAGAAAAAGGATCGCGTAGACGATGCACTTCATGCAACTCGTGCTGCCGTTGAGGAAGGCGTTGTTCCTGGCGGAGGAGTAGCATTTGTTCGCGCAATCTCTTCACTAGATAAAGTCAAAGGTGATAACAGCGACCAAGACGTCGGTATCTCTATTTGTAGACGCGCCCTAGAGGCCCCTCTTAGACAAATTGTAACTAACGGCGGTGGTGAAGCCTCTGTTGTTTTGAATGAAGTCATAAAGGGTAAGGCTAATTATGGATATAACGCTGCTACTGAAGAATATGGCGATATGCTTAAAATGGGTATTTTAGATCCTACTAAAGTATCTCGTGCTGCGCTTCAGCATGCAGCAAGCATCTCTGGACTAATGATCACTACCGAAGCAATGGTAACTGATATGCCTCAAGATTCTGCACCTGCAATGCCTGATATGGGCGGCATGGGTGGCGGCATGCCAGGTATGATGTAAATCTACTGCTTTATAGAGAAAAGCCCCATTTTTTGGGGCTTTTTTTTGGTATTATGTTTGCCAACTAAATTTGATCTCAAATATGTCCAATTACGACGCATCCTCGATAGAAGTTCTTACTGGCCTGGAGCCAGTCAAAAAACGCCCAGGCATGTATACAGATACCGAAAACCCCAACCATCTAGCGCAAGAGGTTATTGATAATAGTGTTGATGAGGCTGTATCTGGTTACGCAACCCAAATTAATGTAACACTGCACAAAGATAACTCAATGTCGGTTGAAGACAATGGTAGAGGAATACCTATCGATATTCACCCAAAAGAAGGCGCTCCTGCAGTTGAAGTTATCTTAACAAAACTCCACGCTGGTGGAAAATTCTCAAACGACTCCTACCAGTTCTCAGGAGGTCTTCATGGAGTTGGAATTTCAGTAGTTAACGCCCTATCTAGCTCGATTGAAGTCTGGATCAAAAGAAGCTCCAAGCATTACTTTATGAAGTTTGAATCTAGCATCAAGTCAAATGATTTAGAGGAAATAGGAACTGTTGGGAAGCGCAATACAGGAACGCTTATTAAGTTTATGCCTGATGCTCAATACTTTGATTCAGTCAAATTTTCAATAAAAAAATTAAGACATAACTTAAGATCTAAAGCAGTTCTCTGTCCTGGTCTAGAAATTAACTTTAAAAATGAAATTGATGAAACTGAAGATAAATGGGTATTTAAAGATGGCATTAAAGATTATCTTCAAGCTTCATTAGATGGGCTTGAATGCATCCCAACTGTTCCTTTTGTTATTGCATTAAAAAATAAAGAAGAAGAGCTTAATTGCGCACTAACCTGGACCGAAAATACAAGTAATACTACAGCAGAAAGCTTTGTAAACCTAATCCCCACTGTTGGAGGTGGAACGCATGTTAATGGACTTAGGTCTGGACTAACTGAGGCTCTTAAAGAGTTCTGTGAATTTAGAAACCTTATACCCAAAAATATTAAGCTGACGCCAGATGATGTATGGCAAAGAATAGCATACGTCCTATCAATAAAAATTCTTGACCCGCAATTTTCTGGACAAACCAAAGAGAGACTCTCCTCAAGAGAATGCGCCTCATTCGTTTCAGGTGTTGTAAAGGACTCTTTTAGCCTTTGGCTTAATCAACATACTGATATTGCTGAAAAAATCGCTGAATTAGCCATTCTTAATGCTCAATCGAGACTTAAGACTGCAAAAAAGGTTGTCAGAAAGAAAATTGTAAGTGGGCCGGCACTTCCAGGCAAGCTTTCTGATTGTACTAGCTCAGATCTAGAACAAACAGAAGTTTTTTTAGTTGAAGGTGATTCAGCTGGTGGCTCTGCAAAACAAGCTAGAGATAAAGATTATCAAGCTATTCTCCCCCTAAGGGGCAAGATTCTTAATACATGGGAGGTGGATTCATCTCAGGTCTTAGCTTCCAATGAAATTCATGATATAAGTGTTGCTATAGGTCTTGAGCCTGATAATAACGATCTTTCAGGACTGCGGTATGGAAAGATTTGTATTCTGGCTGATGCAGACTCTGATGGGCTTCATATTGCTACTTTAATT
>LUMG01000165.1_pt1 | contig 10190 bp, 13 predicted proteins | sample 729691 | NCBI WGS metagenome assembly LUMG01 (sample SAMN03860269, study PRJNA289734) | marine metagenome | biome: seawater column; feature: ocean; material: water; isolation source: Red Sea water column Station 34 - depth 50m | place: Saudi Arabia: Red Sea | collected 2011-10-15 | depth 50 m
ATTGTCGGTTGTGCTTGAAGCATTGCTTCTAATAATGGCATAACTTGTTCTTTCGTGTCTTGATCAAGTTTTTTTGAAACATTTTCCATAATCAATTGTTTTTGTGAAACTGGTTCTGTCTGAACATCTTCTGCAAGTGACATTTGTATTGCTTGACCGTTATCCACGATTTGTTGTATTTTGTATCCGATTATCTCTGACATATTTTCATCTCTTTATGTTTGGATTTATTCTTACCTATGCCTTGTTCTCATCTAATGCCTTGGTAATCTTATCTATATTGTCTCTCATGAGTTCATGAAATTCTTGAATATCGTCTAGTTTAACCTCTAATTGTTGATTTGAATATGCCTGTAAGAATGCAGAATACACTGTACCTATTATGACCCCAAATGCAATTTCTCTTTTTGAATTTGAAAATTCGTTGTATTCTTTTGCAAATTGATTATAGGAATCTGCCTGATCAATATAGTATTGTAATAAATCCTCTAAAAATTTTTTATTTTCATCTGAAATTGCCATTTGATTTTCTTTCTTGTATGTGCGTATAAGAATTATTGTCGAACTAGAATCTTTGAACATCTGTCTAATGCATTTGTAATCTTTTCAGGATTTCTTGAAAAAATGACATATGATGATACTGAAACTATTAGCAATGCACCTGTGCCTAATGGGAATTCTGGAACGGCTGCATATTCATCTGATTCTGCAATTATGCTGTAATCTACTACATCCATTGATTGATTCTTCTCATAAATTGGAACTACGAAATGACTTTCTTCACCAGCTCTCAAAAAATCTGGTTGTGTTTGAACTTTTGAAACCGTTAACACTTTACCATCTCTATCGTACAACGTTGCAACAATGTTGATCATATTGGCAGTGATTTCTCCATTATTTTCAATAGTTCCTGAAATTATCAAATTATTCAACTGGTCTCTCTTCATCTCTGATGAAACAACTTCAATCACTTGATTTTTTGGAGCTGCAAGTTTGTATTCAAAACCTAAATCATAATCAAAAGATTCATGGATATTTCTTTCATTTGTAATAATATCAAAACTTCCTTTCATTCCTGGCATTAAAATATTAGACATTATTTTTCCATCAATTTCATCTATAACTATTCCATTTTCATCAGTAAGTGTGGCTGTGATTTTTATTTTATTTACAGGAGACTTTGAATCATTTTTTATTTCGCCAACTATGTGCATCATGCCATCATTTCCTATGTATGTTTGATCATTTTCGACAATTATTTCTCCAAAAGCTGGTTGTATCAAAAGCAATAATGGAATTAGAAATATCAGTTTTTTCATAAAATTACTATTATGCTAAAGTCTTAAAGATTTACTGTTCAATTCCTGCTTTTGCATCATTAAATGATTTTAATCCTGCTTGTTCTGCCTCAAATGATAACTGGGTTAATTCTTGGGATCTAATTAGTTCTGTTTCATCGCCATTTTTTATCCATCCTAGTCTATGTTCATGTGATTCAATCTGGTATTCTAAAGATAATTTCAGTAGTTTTACAGATTTTGCGAATGCATCTGGTGGTTGCAATTCATCATATTTGTCTAATAGTTTGTTAAATGTCTCCAGATGTTTTTCTCCAATTCTTATCATCTCTTCATCTGAAATTGTTTTTTCATCCCATTTCGCTATACTTGAAATAAATTTTCCTTGCTCTTCTTGAATTTCTTCTTGAAGTGCTTGAATCTCATTTCCAAAGGCAAATCCTCTAATTTTTGCCTGATCTGCTGAGTAAAAATAGAACACAATGATTCCTATGATGATTGCACCGATTATGATGATTGGAAAATTGTTTCTAGATTTCTTTGCTTTTCGTTTTTTCAATTTCTAGTCGATATACTTTCCAGATTCATCTGATTTTAATTCTATGTTGAGTTCTGTTCCGCTGATAAAGGATTCACCTCTAACCGTTCGAATTCGTGCAACAACCAATTCATGTGGCCATATCTCAACAACAACCTGACCAACTTCGGGATTGTCTGGCGCATCGACTATTTTGATGTCCTCTTTTTTTATCCCATAATCTCCTAGTTTCTTAATACTGTGTTCAATTAATGGTTCTGGGTCATTGTGGCTTAGTGCCCATACAGTTCCTGAATATTCAATTTGCTGCAACACAGTTTCACTTTTTTTTTCGTATAAGTGTCATTCGCCTTTTATGACATTTAGTGTCATTGTACTGACGACTCTGGATAATTGTCTAATTCTCAATGATACTGTTTTCTCAAATTCTTCTTGTGTTTCGGCATCAATTTCTGCTACTATGTCATATGCACCAAATGTAACATATGCATTTTTTATTTCGTTTACTTGCTGTAATTCTTCTAAAATATACTCTTCAGCACCTAAATCACAATTTAATAAAACAAATCCTTTATGCATTTTTTCTTACACTTTTCTAACTAATCCCTGTCTTTAAGTGTTAAATTACCACTTCTTCTTGTTATCGCGACTTTGTCTTCCGTATGATGCTCTTGTACTGCTTCGTCTTTTGTATTGATCTCTAGCTGGACCGTCTCTACTTCTACCACCATAACTTGGTCTACTTCTACCACCATAACTTGGTCTACTTCTACCACCATAACTTGGTCTACGTCCGTATCCTGAACGCATTGGTTGTGCAATACGTCGTCCCACATCACGTTTTAATGGGTCTGGAATGTGTACTTCTATTCCCATCTTCTTATTCAAATCTGTTAAATCTGATTTGATTTGTTTCTTGATGATTTTCCAATCTGCAATTGATGAATATGATACTAGTGTGATTGCTCTTCCTTTAGCTCCTGCTCTAGCTGTACGTCCAATTCTATGGAAATAGACCATGTCCTGATTTGGAACATCATAATTTACCACCAATCCCACTTTTGGAACGTCTATTCCTCTTGCTGCAACATCTGTTGCGACTAATACATCTGCCTGATTCTTTCTAAATTTCATCATAGAGTATTCACGTTTATTTTGTGACATATCTCCTTCAATTGCAACTACTTTGAATCTGGCTTTCTGCAGATCTCTTGAAACATTTCTTGTTCGAATTTTTGTTGAACAAAAAACAATAACTTGTCCTCTATTTTCTTTTATGAAATCTGTTAGATATCTGTGCTTATCTCTGTCTTTAATTACCAAAAATGATTGATCAATTCCTTCTCCACTCAAATCATCTGAATCAATTAGAATATTTTCTGGATTGTTAAGATATTTGTCTGAAAGTCGAAGAATTTCAGGTGGCATAGTTGCTGAAAACATTGATGTTATTCTATTTGCAGGAACTTTTTCTAATACGTATTCTATATCTTCAATAAATCCCATATCTAACATAACATCTGCCTCGTCTAACACTACGTGTTTGATATCATCTGTTCGTATTGATCCTTGATTCAAATGATCAATTAGTCTTCCAGGTGTTGCAACAACTATCTCTGGTTTTCTTCTTAATGCATCTAATTGGACACCAATTCCTTGTCCGCCGTAAACTGTTACTGCTTTAAGTTTCGTATATTTTCCTATTTTTTTTAGTTCATCTGAAATTTGTATTGCTAATTCTCTTGTAGGTGCAATAATTAATCCTTGAATACCTCCACCTTTGATAATATTTTGTAGCATTGGTATTCCAAATGTAGCTGTTTTTCCTGTTCCGGTATGTGCTTGACCAATTACATCGTTTCCTCGTAAAAGTACAGGTATTGCTTGCGCTTGAATTGGAAAAGGTGTGGTAAAACCGAGCTCTTTGACGGATCTCAATATGTCTTCATTTATTTCTAGTTCTTCGAATGTGTTCATTTTTTTTCTGTCTAAAGCAATGACAGAGAAAGCGAACCTAATCCGTCATTATTTTCTAATCACACTCGATTCGGTCGTCTAATAAACCCATGCTTAGAATTAATTGATTCCTATGGTGAATAGTGTAATTGTAAAATGCTGTCAAATTGTTTATAACCTATTTTTGGTTAAACAGACTATGGATGAAAAAAAGAAAAACGACATGGATAACCAAATTGAGGCTGAAAACTCAGATGTCTCATGTAGTTCCTGCCCTATTGATTCCGTTGCTCAAAAAATCATGAGTTTATTCAGGCGTAAATAATACAATCTTGGAGACAATGCAAGGTTTTTTAGTTAAATTCTTCTCTAAAAATTAATGGTCGATGCAAAGAAAATTGGAGTTGCTGGTGCTGCTATTGTGTTAGTTACACTAGTCGCAGTTTTTGCAACATCATACATGTCTGATTTTGAAACTCCAAGAACTTCAAATACTGGAGAGGAATCTCAAGCTATTCAACTAAAAGGTGCACCTGTATTAGGATCTAAGACTGCAACTGTAACAATTGTAGAAGTTGGTGATTATCAATGTCACATGTGTAAACTTTGGTTTAAAGAAACACGTCCACTAATAATTGAAAATTATGTTGAAACTGGAAAAGCAAATCTTGTTTTTATTGATATGCCTTTCTTGGGACGTGACTCTACTCCTGCATCTGAAGCAACTTATTGTGCTAATGACCAAGGAAAATACTGGGAATACCATTCTACGCTATTTGAATATCAACAAGAAATTGATGATGGTTGGGCAAATGCAAGTAGATTACAAGCAATTGCATTAAATCTGGGATTAGATATGGAACAATTCGATAAATGTATGATAACTGATGATCATAGAGCTCAAGTTAATGCTAATATGCAAATGGCAAAAAAACAATTTGGTGCAAACAGTACTCCTACATTTGTAATAGTTGGTCCAACTGGTGAGGCCCAAAAAATTGTTGGAGCACATCCATACTCTACATTTGTAAGTGTACTAGATCCAATGCTCTAAATGAACAACACTTTTGGAATTATCTATTCAAATCCATCATACATTTTAATTTCAATTGGAATATTTTTTCTATTATTCATTCCTTTAATTACAATATCAGAATTTTTATTTTTTGAACCATTTCTTGTATTTTCAATATATCCTGAAACTACGTTAAGTTTTTCATTAATTGTGATACTGTCGTTATTTTCAGCCTTTGCTGTATCGATGAATATTTACCGTGTAAAACTAATCAAAGAAACTAAAAAAATAGGTTCTAGTATTATTGGAACTATAATTGGTGCATCTGCTGGTGCATGTTCATGTGGGCCTATAGCATTTTCAGTTATTGCTACATTTGGAACAGCTGGAAGTATCGCCAGTTCATTTCTCACAGTTTATGAAATTCCAATTCGACTAACTTCAATTGGAATTCTTATCCTGGTGATTTTTGTAACAACAAAATCACTTTCACGTGAGTGTAAAGTGAAATCCTAACTTAGTTCAATTTTGTTAATGTAAAAAGACAATTTTTTACAACCCACTAAAATTACTTTGAAAATTGTAATACCCTATTATGTCACGATTCTTCGTTCCAACTCGTCCAGCAAAACGAGCTTATGATGCTGATGAATTGGATGAGACAGACGATCAATAAAGAAATTCTTCTATATTTTTAAAAATGAATTATTTGGTACCTCTAACTCTTCAAACATTTCTGGATGCAAAATTTTTGCCAAGATCTCTATGCCAGTTACCACTCTGATACTTGGTTTACTAAAAAATGAATTTGCATCAACTGCAAATACCTTTCTTTCTTTTACTGCTCTTAATTCATTCCATCTTGGATCATTTTTTAAATATTTTTCATATTCTGAAATTGTTCTTTGAACATCAAAACCACATGGCATTAGAACCAAAACATCTGGATTCTCATTTTCAATTTCCTCAATTCCCATCTTCCTTGAATGTTCTCCTTTCTTTGTAATCATATTTTCTCCTCCTGATATTTCAATCATCTCTGGTACCCAATGCCCAGATGTAAAAAATGGATTTATCCATTCTATTGCTAAAACTTTTGGTCTTTTTGAAATTTTAACATCTTTTATTTTATCTATTCTGGAATTTAGTGAATTAACAATTTCCCTTCCTCGTTTCTCTTCATTAATTTTCTCTGCAATATCGGTAACACATTTTAAAATTCCATCAATGTCATGAGGGCTCATTGAGTAAATTTCTGGTTTTTCATCAAGAATTTCAATTGCATTTTTTACTTGATTAGTATATGCTGAACATACCTCACAAATCTCTTGTGAAATAATTAGATCTGGTTTTGCATCAGAGACATTTTGTGTAACTAATTTGTAAATGTCTTCACCTTTTTCTGATAGATCACATATTTTTTCATCAATTTCTTTACTAGACATTTTTTCTGGTTCAAAAACACTCTCAATTACTTTTGGTTTACTTGTAGCATCGCTGGGGTAATCACACTCATGAGTTACTCCGAATAATTTTTCCTGCGCACCTAATTCGTAAATTAATTCTGTTGCACTAGGTAAAAATGAAATAATTCGTTTTTTTTGCATTTGAAATTATTTTATCAAAGTTCTCTTTAAGTTTGTGTCAATATTTTACTAGATGAATTATTTATTATTCATAATTTCTTTGAAAATACATGTCTAGAACAGGTTCTGATATTAGAAAAGGTATTGAACAGAACTGGCATGAATACCTTTCAAAATATGCTAATCTCTTTTCTTCAAATGAAATACAAGGTTCTAGCCCACCTTCTGTTTTTGTAGGCTCATATGGATACCCAAAAGTTGGGATTGGACCTATGCTACCTCCCATTCATGGCGATACCACTCTTTTGGATACCCCTGAAAAATGGCTTGGAAAAAGTCTTGAAGAAATTGTGAATTATAGATTAAATCTTGTAAGAGGAGTACAAAAAACTGGAATTGAAGAAACCTCTGGTCGGTTTATAGAAAGTCTTCATGAATTAGCGATGTCATCAGGTTCAATTGATTCTGAAATTCAATTTATAAAAAATCCTGCACCCATTCCGTCAATTGATGGTCAAAATGCTCCTTTTGGTCCTCTTGGTGAAATAAAGAATGCAAAATTTTCTCCAAACTCTTCTATAAAATCAATTGAAAATGCATACTATGACACTGATTTAAAAGCAGAAGATGCAGTAATGAAACTCTATAATTCTGGAATTGAAATATCAAAAATTCAAAAATGTTTCAGTATTGGAATGTTTGGAAAAAATAGAAAATTAGTTCCAACAAAATGGAGTATAACTGCAACAGATCAAATAATTTCTAATGATTTGATGCATGATATACTTGAATTTGACATAATTGACAAATTTGATGTCTTTAACTTTGATCACCTTGGAAATTTGTTTTCTGTGATACTATTTCCACATAGATGGATTTTTGAAATGCAAGAAGCATGGCATGATAAAAATTCCATAGGATTTGGAAATGATTATGAAAATGCAAAAGGAATAGATCATCCTCCATCTATTGCAGGTGCGTACTTTGCAGGTAAATTGGCAGTAACCGAATATCTTCAAAAAATCAAAAAACAATCTGGTGTTATGATATTTAGAGAAATACAACCTGAATATGCTGTACCTGTTGGTGTTTGGCAAGTACGTGAAGGAGTCAGAGAAGCAATGAAAAAAACTCCTCAAGAAGTAAATTCATTAAATGAGGCAATTGATCTTGCGACAAAGCGTATGAGTATTAGTAAAAATGAATGGCTTGCTCATGGAAATATGCTTAAACTCATAGCTCAAACAAGCATGTCTGATTTTTTCTAATATTTGCATATTTATTGAGAGTATACAACCAACACTCAATGGAAAACAAAAGTGTAATGATAGCAATTTTGCTTGTTTTATCCCCAATCTTCTTCACAATTGCTATGTATCCTGACAGTTTCAGTCTAAGTTGGAATCAAGGTAGAGGCGGATTTTTATTTGCAATGGCCTTTATTGCAGCAGAATTAATTGGGTTAAAATTTGTAATTCCAAAAAAACGATTCTTTTACTGTATTCCATTAATTGCATTAACTATTGCATATTTTGTATCACTTCAATTCGGTGTAAGAGATTACATAATGAGTTTAGTTGATGTTTTTGGTGTTTTGGAATATTCTTGGGAATGGTTGTTTGATTTTGCTGTAATGGCGATATTTGTTACTGCATCTCTTGCAATATTGTTCGGAAGAAAATGGATTAGAATTGGACCTGCTGGACCAATATTCCTTGCTGGCAATGCAATAATCTTGGCATTAGATTCATTCTTTCCATATGACACTCTTGGACCATTACAATACATTGTCCCATATTTCGTACAAGCCAACGTTTGGGTGATTACAGTACTTGATCTTGGTGTGGCTACTGCACGTGATAATCTGATGTTTCTTAATGGTGACTTTGGTCCTTTTGCGTTACAAGTATTCTGGCCATCTGCCGGTGTACACAGTATAATCATCTATTCCCTTGTAATGATGGCATTTCTCATAAAAATGAGAATTCCTCGTAATCGTAAAATAATTTACTTTGTTCTAGGTATTCTTGGAACTATTTTTGTAAATATGATCAGAATATTTTCATTATCTGTTTATGCACTAAAGGTTACCACTGATCCAGAAGCTTGGGAAGAATTCCATTCTGTGGCTGGAGAAATAATGTTCCTTCCCTGGTTATTCATATTCTTATTGGTTGTTACTGCAGTTGAAACAAAACGGCTCAAGAAATTAGAATCTGAAACTGACTCTAAAAATAATTTGTAATACTACTTTGACCTTCAACATCTGAAAATTCTGAAATTCTAACTCCAATTCTTCTGACTAACATAACTTGTTCAATTAATGCATCTTCCAATAACTGATTAACAATTTTCTTTAACTCTATCTCGTTATTGACCGGATTTTTTAACATTCTTGATTTGGTCTTTGTTGATAAATCTTCATTTACAAACTGAATCCCAATTGAACGATACATTTTGTTATTATTAATTGCCAATTTATTCAATTGTATACACAATTCATTAGCATTTTCTCGCAGAAATTCTATTTCTTTAGAATTTTTCTTCAAAGTAATGATTTTACTAAATTGAATTGTAGGTGGTCTTTCTTTCACTATTTCTGAATCTATTCCCTTGGCAGAGTTGAAAATATAGCCTCCAGTCTTCCTTCCAAACATTTTATTCAAATCAAAAACATCAATTTTCTTTAATTCTTCTATGGTGTGGATATTCATTTGTGCAAATACATCTTCTGTCTTCTTACCTATTCCTGGTATCTCTCTAATTTTTAGTGGTGACAGAAATTGTTCAATTTGTTCAGGTTTTACCGTTGTTAATCCATCAGGTTTTTTAAAATCTGATGCAATCTTTGAGAGTAATTTATTTGGACTAATTCCTATAGAACACGTAAGTTTCAGCTCATTTCTTATTTCATTTTTTAATTGCTGCGCTAGATGTTGCGCATTGTTAAAACTCATTTCAGTTTTTTTTGTAACGTCTAGATATGCTTCGTCTCTACCAACGTATTCAAACACATCTGCATATTTTTCAATTATTTCCATTCCCTTTGATGACATGTCTGAATAATAATCGAAATCTGCTGGCAAAAAAATTGCATCTTGTTCTTTCAATTTATTTTTTGCAAGCATAATTGGTATTCCTGATTTTACCCCGAATTTCCTTGCATTGTAATTGGCAGTAGCTATTGCACCACTATCTCCACCTCTATCTGAAAAAATACATACTGCAACACATTTTCCTTTGATTTTGGAATTTCGAATCTCTTCACATTGTGCATAAAAATAGTCAAAATCCACATGAAAGACAATTCTTTTTTCCATAATGTGTTTTAGAATTCAATTCTTATTACGATTACGTAATTTTATATCTGAATCTCAATTAAACATCTTATTGGATTCTGCAATTGAGGTAAATGATGATGGTGTTAAGGTCAATCCTGAAGTCATGGAAAATGAAAAATTCTACCATTGTGTTTTCAAGAATAAAGTAATCTTAGTTTTCAAAGATCATCAAGAATTTCTCAATTGTTTTGAAATAGAAGAAAAGGAGATAGTAGAACAAATCAAATCTTCAAAAGACGAAGATGTACACTCTATACTGGAATCTTATATTGAAAAAGAGAAGCTTAAAAAACAATAAACTTGTCTTACTGTATTAATGAGTTCAAAATCTGATGCTTCTGACATTCTTGATGAAATACTAGAAGATTCAAAAAAACCTGAAGCACAACCTGAAGCACAACCTGAAGCACAACCTGAAGCACAACCTGAAGCACAACCTGAAGCACAACCTGAAGC
>LUMG01000214.1_pt1 | contig 10152 bp, 11 predicted proteins | sample 729691 | NCBI WGS metagenome assembly LUMG01 (sample SAMN03860269, study PRJNA289734) | marine metagenome | biome: seawater column; feature: ocean; material: water; isolation source: Red Sea water column Station 34 - depth 50m | place: Saudi Arabia: Red Sea | collected 2011-10-15 | depth 50 m
AATTATTATTATCTTTTTTCTTATTTGTTGATTTTAAAAAAGCAGGAGTTGATGTAGGCCTTTTGACTGGTGATAGAACTATAGACAAAAACAAAGATCTAGTTATTGCAACAACTGAAATATTGAGGAATATGATTTTCAGTAAAGATCAAAAACTAACAAATACAGGGTTAATTATCTTAGATGAAGTACATTATCTAGGTGATACTGAAAGAGGCACAACTTGGGAAGAGATTCTTATTCACGCTGATTTAGATATTAAATTTTTATGCTTATCAGCAACTATTAAAAATAAAAATGAGTTTTTAGAATGGATTGTTTCTTTAAGAGGTCCTACATCTTTGATTGAACACAATCAAAGACCAGTTCCATTAGAGATTTCTTTAGTTACTTCAAATAAGATGTCAAATAATATTAAAATTTTAAAATCAACAAATAAGAAAAAAGATAATAATAATTCTAAATTATCAAAATTAACCCAAAATAGTAAAAAGCCTAATTTAGATGAACAGATTAATTATCTTGAAGATAAAAGTTTAACCCCGTGTATATTTTTTTATTTTTCCAGAGAAAGAGTAGAGTCCAAAGCTAGACAATTAGCAAATAAACGAAAAGTTGTTGATGAACATAAAATAATTAGAGATAAATTTCATGAAATATTTGATGACCTCGAGGTATTAGATCATAGTTTATTAAATCTAGATGAACATTTATGGATGTGGTCTAGGGGGGCCGCATTTCATCATGCTGGATTAGCGCCTATTGTAAAAGAATTTATTGAATTTTTATTTCTAAATAAATATATAAATTTTTTATTTGCTACTGAGACATTAGCATTAGGAATTAATATGCCAGCAAAGTCAATTTATTTAGATAGATTAAATAAATATGACGGAATAAAAACAAGATTAATTTCTCAATCAGAGTTTCTACAGTTAACCGGAAGAGCAGGCAGAAGAGGAATTGACGATAAGGGATATGCTTTTTTATCGTTTGATAAAAATATTAATCCAGAATGGTACTCTAATTTGTTTTCTTTGGAATCAAGTAGCTTGAATTCTGCTTTTTCTATAAATTATTCTTCGATACTCAATTTGCTAAATATTTACTCTAGAGAGGAATCTATAGAACTTTTAAATAAAAGTTTTTTCGCATTTCAGAATTCATTCAAAATTAGAAGTCTTAAAAATGCATTTAATTCGAAATTACAAGTGCTTACAGATCTTAATTTTATAAATTCACATATGGGCGAAACTCTTATTGAAACTCACAGAGATCAATTAATTCCATCTATATATTTGTATGAAAAAATAAAGACGTTAAAAACATTTGAATTTTATCTTATGTTTGTTTCATCGGGAATATCATCAAATATATATGATTCAGTATATTTTATGAATTTTATAAAACTAACAATATTGAATATGTGGTTACTAAATTCAATATCAATATTGGAGATTTTATAAAAGCTGCAAAAGAAGGTTCTGAATTATCTAAGAAACTTTTTAATATCTATCAAGACCAAGAGTTTGATGCAATATATAATATGTTTGACAATAAGCTAATTCAAAAATCTATGTCATGAAAACTATAGTCATAATTCATAATTTAAATTCGAGAGGTAAAAATATCAATGAAGATTATGTTAGAGAATTACTAAACAAAAAAGGTATAAATTTTCATTATTTTCAAACAAAACAAATCTCTGATGTAGATGAGATAATAAAAAAATACAATAATCCATCAGAATTTCAATACTGTTCTATTGGCGGTGATGGTTCATTAAATGCCTTAGTTAACTCACTAATGAAAAACAATATAACTATGCCTGAAGTTTCTTGTTTACCAGGTGGAAGCGGTTCTGATTTTATTAGAACCTTCGCATTGCCTCAAAATATTGAAGAGGCAGTAGAACATTTAATTTTTGATAATTTTTACGAAGTCGATGTTGGTCTTATTAAGAATAAGACAGATGTTAAATACTTCATTAATGTTTTGAATATAGGATTCTTAGCTAGCACTGTTGAGGTAAGTGAAAAGTTTCCAAATTTATTTAGGGCATTCAGATATCCTTTGAGTTTTTGGATAAAAATTATTACTGCTCGGGCAAAAGAGATGACTATTTCAAATGATAAATATGAATTTAAAGGAATGGCATTTAATATTTGCGTATGCAATGCACAATATTTTGGAGGTGGATGGAATATATCTCCAAAATCTAGTTTGCAAGATGGATTGTTTAATATACAGGTATTTGCAGTCACCAAACTTAAAGCAATGCAGATATTTTTTCTTGCTAAAAAAGGCTTGCATTTAAAGGAATCATCAGTCAAATTAAAAAGATTGAGCCAATTAACTGTAAATTCAAAAGATCCAATCGAAATTGATGGTGATTTTTTTGGATATGGACCTGCAGAGATATTTATCAAAAAACGTGCTATACGATTTAAAATTTAGTAATATTTAATCAGCAAATAGGAGATACTTATGGCTAAAAAAGACCAAGAAGAACTTGATGAGCCTACGTTAGAGGACTTAGAAGAAGAAGAAGATTCTGAAGATATTGAACCTCCTGCTGAAGAGGAAGAAAAAGAGGAAGTTGAAACTGAATCTTTAGAAGCAAGAGTAGAAACTGAAAAAAAATCAGTTGATGATGCTGATGAAGCTGAAGGCTCTTTTATGTCAGTAGATGCTGCTGAAAAAAGAAATGTTAAAAAGTCTGATTTGAAATTAGATGAAGTAGTTCAAGATATACAAGCAGATGAATTCACATGTACTGTTTGCTTTTTGGTTTTAAGAAATACTGCGTTAGCCAAACCAAGAGCTAAAGTTTGTGTAGATTGTGTATAACCATTCTGATTTTGGAAAATCATTTAAAATTGTTATAACTGAAGAACCAGACAAAGAAATTAAAGATAAATTTTTTAATGATTTGTCATCAATAGATAAACAATTAATTGAGTATTACAAGTCAATAAATTCTCCTGATGAAAAATATTTCAATTTATATTCAGAGGATAACCTCATAGGATATTCGAGATTAATTTTTCAACTTGAATATGCAGTGTTATCAGAAATTTATGTTTTGAATGATTACAGAGAATTAGGACTCGGTACTTTTATGCTTAATTCAATTAGATCGTATTTAGATGAATTAAATATTAAATTAAGAACAATAACACTCCCAAGTGATAGAACTGCAAAAAACTTTTACGAAGCAAATGGAATAACGGCACGTATTTTGCTTATGGAGGAAAAGCGTGATAAAACTCGCTACAGATCTTGATGGAACTATCTATAAAGGTACAAAATTAGTAGAAGGCGTAAAAGATAGTTATGAAAATTTAATAGATAATAATGTTGAAATTTATTTTATAACAAACAATAGCTCACAGACCCCATATGAAATAAAGGAAAAATTAGAAAGATTACTTCAATCTGAAATTGATATAAACAAAATTATAACTCCATTAAATGTGCTTAAAAAAATGTTTTTAAATCAAACGAAAAATATATATGTATATGGTTCACCTAATTTAAAACAATTTGTAGAAAGTATAAATCTTTGTCTTACAAATATAGATCAAGCAGAATTAATTTTAATTGGAAGAAAATCCGAATTAGATTTAACAGAAATTGAATTAATCAAAAGATCAATTAAGAATGGAAAACAAGTTTTATGTTTAAATAAGGATTTATCTTTTCCTTCTGAGAATGAAGAATTACCTGGAAATGGTGCTGTTGTCAAAATGATTGAAGATGATTTGGAAATAACTATACCTTCATTAGGAAAACCAGGCCTTCATTATATAAACTACTGTAATGATCTCAATTACAATTTTGATTATGTAATTGGTGACAGAGTTGATACAGATATATTTTTTGGTAATCAAATCAATGCAATTTCAATACTTGTAGAAACTGGAGTAAAAAATTTTGAATCTACTGATTCAGCAGATATTAAATTAAAATCTTTTTCAGAAGTTGTTTCTTTTATATCTTGATAGCTTTATTATCAAATATCCTAAAATAAAACCACCAATATGTGCTTCCCAAGAAATATTACTAGAGCCAATAGCAATGAATATTTGTGAAATAAACCAAAAGTACATGAATGTTCTTGCTTTTATTGTTGTAGGAAACAAAATTCCAAATGGGACAAGTACTAACAATTTTGCATTTGGAAATAAGTAAACGTATGCTCCCATAATTCCAGATACAATTCCTGATGCTCCAACTACAGGAATAAGACTATCAAAATTTATAATTGTGTGTACGCCTATGCTTAAAAAAGCAATGAGAAGTAAGAATATAGAAAATTTTGTTTTACCTAATTTATCTTCAACATTATTTCCGAATATCCAAAAACTCCATAAGTTACCAAGAATGTGAACAAAATTAGCATGAAAAAAATTAGAAAATAAAATACTTATGTATAAATTTTTATTAGGAAATACCAAATCACTTCCTAGTAAACTGCAATCGTTTCCATAAAATTGAGTTCCTGATATAGGTGTATTAAGAAATAATTCACAGGGTATTGCTGCAAATTCATAAAAAAAATTGAAAAGTTCGTTACTAGTTTTAGGCTGAATCAATAAGTAAACAAGGGCAACAATGATAATAAATGCTCTTGATACTATGGGAGTATTCTTAGCTGGATTGATGTCTGAAATTGGAATCATTTTATGTACATTATAAGTAGCGGGTAAGATAAATATATGAAAAAAATTTCTATTATTACTTCAAAAAAATATTTGAAATCTTTCCATCGCCACACTAAGCCCAGCTCGGCGCCCTGTGTATCAAGATAATCATCTGGTTGACGATAGGCAAATTGATTACTGCTTAATTCTACTAATCGAAGGGGATTATTTACCTTATTGTGAAATATCAATAAGTTAAAATTTAACGTAGCGTCATTATTGAGTATGAATCTATGATTTAAGTCGGCATTGATACCCATTGATTCAGATTCAAGTAATGTGGTGCCTGTACCACAAAATGGATCACATACTGTTTGACCTTTTTTTAATCCAGTTAAATTTATCATAACTCTTGTTAATTTCCAATCTAATTCATGAGGATATTTTTTTACTTTTTTTGGTCTTATTTTATTTTCATATTTTTCTGAAAAACCAAAAAAACTTTCTGTATTTGTGAAAATCAAATATACAGTTATTTCAGGATTTTTTAAATTAACTTTCGCTTGTGTGAATTTTGAAATCATATCACCCATTGATTTTTCTAATTCTAACACATTCAATTGATTTGTTGATAGATTGATTACTCTACATACAAAACTTTGTGTATTTTTTAACACTTGAAAATTTTCTTCATCTAAAAAGAGCCCAGACATTTTTCTTAAAATTTGTCCAGATGTTTTTACAAATGTTGCACGTTCTGAAATTTTTTTCCAATTAGTTTTAGATTGAATAATTATTAAATTTGAGATAATTTTTATTTTAGCAAATCTATCAAATGATTTTGTAATTGTAGTTATTTCATCTATTGCAAGTTCTAAATTTTCTTTTGATAAAATAAAAAAACTTTCTGGCATTACATTATTGCCTTTGCAATAGTATTTGAAATATCTACTTTTGATGTTTTACCTGGAATTGTATTTGTACTAATAATACTTGTCACTCCAGCTTTTTTTATTTTCTTTTCTGCATCATTAATTAATAATGCATGTGTACACGCAACATAGATTCTTTTACACTTTTGCTTTTTGAGAAACTGTGTGGCTTTGATTAAACTACCACCTGTGCTAATCATATCATCTACTAAAATCAAATCTCTATTTTCAACTTCTGATAAATTTGTAGTTTTAATTTTTACTTTACCTGTTTTTCTATCTCTAGCTTTTTCTAATGCAATATAATCAGAATTGAATTCCTTTGCGAATTCTTTTGCTCTTTGTTTTCCACCTTGATCTGGTGATATAATTAATGGATTTTTTAGCCTCAATTTCTTAAAATATTTGACAAGATCTGGTATTGCAGAGACATTTTGGGTTTTATTACTGAAATATTTCAATCCTATTAAACTATGAATATCTACTACTGTAATTTTTGATGCTCCTGCTCCTTTGAATAATTTTGCAAGAACTTTCATTGTTACAATTTCACCTGGTAAAAATTCTCTATCTTGTCTTGCATAACCCATGTATGGTACTACTACGTCAACTTTAGATGAATTTTCTTTTGCTTTTGTAATTAATGATAATATTTGAACTAAATTGGTATCTACTGGTGGAAAAATGGATTGTATAACAATTGATCTTTTTTTTGCAATTTTTCCAATTAATGTAATTTTACTTTCTCCATCAGGAAATGTTCTAATTTCTGATTTAACTAAATTTGCCTTTATTTTCTTTGCAATTTTTTTTGCTATTTCATCAGAAGTTATTCCTGAAATTACTGATATTTGACTCAATAAGAAAATATGATAAGTAGGGATTCTTAAGTTTTGAGAAATTTTTCTTATTCGTCGCCTTCTCCACGACCTAAATCACCTAATCCATATTCATCAATTACTTTATTTCTAAATTCATCTTTTTCATCAATTTCTATTTGTTCTTTCTTCTCATCCCCTTGATACACTGTTCTAATTGGCCATGGAATTCTAATATCATACCTCTTAAATTCTTCATACATTATCATTCTTAGATCAGTTTTTGTCTTAAATTGTGATCCATAATCTTTTACATATAACCACATTGAAAAATCCAATGCAGAATCATTGAATTGATTAAATCGTACAACTGGTTGAGATATGTCTACATGTAAATCCTTATCACAACCGCAACTTGATTTATTTTGATCTAAATATGGACATCTGTTTTGTCTAACAAGATGTCTTCCTTTGGCATCTCTGATTTCAACCATGCCTCGTTTTCCAATTTTTACTAAGATTGCTGCAACCTGTTTTGGGTCATTAAGATAGGAAACACCTACTGTTACTACTGCTGGAACAAGCTTGTTTTCCTTTGTATAATTGATTATTTGTGCTGTGACCAATTGTCTTGTAGGAATAATTGCTACTGATTCATGTAATGCATCTCTGACATATGTTACTCTAGGCGTAATTTTATGAACAATTCCATTATATCCTGATTCTAATTGAACTCTTTCTCCTTCTTTGAAAATATTGTCTTTTCTAATCATCAAATATGCAAAATAATTTTGCATTGTTTCTTGAAGAGCTAAACCAATACCAATTGCAAGTCCACCTGTTGCAGTTGCTAATACAAATAAATCAACTCCCCACCATGATACAACTCCTAAAATTGTTGCAACAAAAATTCCTACAGGTAAAATTTGTTTAAATGATTTAGGAATACCTTCCCTTTTTTTACGTGCATAACCTGGTGGTCTAGAACTAGGAATTAATGGTTCAAAACCGTTAATTCTTTTTTCTTCTCTCCAAATGTCTATTGGAAATATTTCATCTGGTTTTGCTCCGGGCTTTAATTTTCTTCCAGATTGATTATTACCAGTAATACAATTGTTGAAATATTTCAAATATTTTGCCCTTTCAGATTCTTTCCACTGTTCAAAAGGATTACTAACTAATTTTTCATAACTTCCAATGGGATTGCCTTTTGAATTACGATATTGTTCTAATTGAACAATGCCTTCTTTAGTTTTACATAAATTTTTGAATTCTTCTTCTGTAAAATCCTCTGGTGTAATTGTTGGAGGAATCCATTTGTATAATTTGTGAAAAAGATTATCATCATCAGAAAATCCTTGTAAATCATACCACGCATCAAAATCTTGTTTCTCAAGAATTGATTTATCTCGCTTTGTAAGCATTATTGGAATTAAATGAGAAATTGTATATCCCACAACTAAAATATTAAAAGTATTAAGGATTTTAGCAAAAGTTTCTTCAGCACTAAGTTCCATTGTAATTGAATTAGAATCATTTTCAAATAATTCTGAAGTTTGAATATATGCATTAGTAGAAGAAATTAACGCAATTGCAAAAAACGGTAATACCGCATTTTGTACAAATCTTGATAAATGTGGTCTAGTGTAAAATATTTTTTTTGATTTAATTAATGATGAAAATTTCCTATATGCCGCAGAAATTGCAATTATCCCAATTATCATTATGATGAAAGCTAATTGAAGTGATTCAGACGAAGCTAATAGTTGAGAAACAGTTTCAAATTCGCCAACAGAAATTTGTGAAATATCGCCTTCGCTCATAGTTAGTCTTCTTACTTTGTTCTATTTTCTAGAATAAAATGTTAAGCGATCAGGATTATGTAGCAAAAAACTACCAATTATTACTTATTATTTTGTGCCTGCAATTGATGTAACATTTAACAAGGGTTTCAGTACTAGTCTTAAAATGACCTATCAAAAATCAATTTGGAAAGATACTCCTTCTATGAAATCATATACATTATCAAATTTTCGTCAACTTCCACAAATTCAACAACTTTCTGAAGAAAAACAATTTGAGATGGAGGTTGTAGGAAATGTATTGCCTTTTAAAGCAAATAATTATGTCGTTGAACAATTAATTGATTGGAATAATATTCCAAATGATCCTATTTTTGTTTTAACATTTCCTCAAAAAGGAATGTTGAAACCTCAACATTATGATCAAATGGCTGATGCATTGAAAAATAATGCTGATAAAAAAGAAATTACAAAGATTGCAAATGAAATTAGATTACAATTAAATCCACATCCTGCAGGCCAAATGGAACTTAATGTTCCAACACTAAAAGATGGTACAAAATTATACGGAATGCAACATAAATACAAAGAAACTTGTTTGTTTTTCCCAAGTCAAAGTCAAACTTGTCATGCATATTGTAGCTTTTGTTTTAGATGGCCACAATTTGTTGGAATGGATGAAATGAAATTTGCAATGCAGGAAGGTGAACAACTGGTTCAATATGTAAGAGAACATCCTGAAATTACAGATGTATTATTTACTGGTGGAGATCCAATGATCATGAAAGCAAAAATCTTTTCTAAGTATGTTGATGCAATAATTGAAGCAAATCTCCCAAATCTTAAAACTATTAGAATTGGAACAAAAGCACTTGCATATTGGCCTTACAAGTTTTTGACAGATTCAGATTCTCAAGAAATGCTAGAAGTTTTTAAAAAAATTACTGACAGTGGCTTACATCTTGCATTTATGGCTCATTTCAATCATCTAAATGAACTATCTACACCTGCTGTAAAAGATGCAATTAAAGAAGTTAGAAAAACAGGAGCTCAAATTAGAACTCAATCACCTCTTTTAACACATATCAACGATGATGCAGAAATGTGGGCAAAAATGTGGACAAAACAAGTTGAATTAGGTTGTATTCCGTATTACATGTTTGTGGTTAGAGATACAGGTGCTCAACACTATTTTGGAATTTCTTTAGTTAAAGCACATGAAATCTTTAGGAAAGCATATTCTTCAGTTAGTGGAATAGCTCGAACTGTTAGAGGACCAAGTATGTCTGCAACGCCTGGCAAAGTCCATGTAATGGGAACTACAAACATCAATAATCAAAAAGCACTGGTTTTGAGATTTATTCAAGGTCGAAATCCTGATTGGGTAGATATACCATTTTTTGCAAAATATGATGAAAATGCAATTTGGTTAGATGATTTAAAACCCATATCCGGTGAAAAGTTCTTCTTTGAGGAAGAAATGATGGAATTCCAAAAAAATAAACTCAATTGAGAGTTTTTATCCTAAAATTTACCTGACTTTATTGCCAATTCTATCTTACTAGATAACATTAGTAAAATAATTTTTAGCGATTCTGGTGTTTCTATCCATTTGGATAGTATTTGATATATCATTTCCATAGGTAAAAATTTTCTCCTCGATACGAGAACAGGTAAGGCGAGCGTGTCAGAATGTCAGACTTTGCGATTCACGAGAAATTGCCTACCCCCGTCCTATAATCACTCCTCTCCCTATCCATTCTTCAGGGTTATCCCACATAGCTGTAAGAGCCATTCCCAACGTTTCCTCGTCTGCCTCTGTATAGAAAGCTCCACTATTGAGATCTATAGTCAGTTCCTTAACTATTACTTCGTCTAATATATTACCCTGTATGTTCATAGTACTCCTATATTGTTAGCGCTGATTATTTTTTAGCGTACCGATTAAATTTTT
>LUMG01000568.1_pt1 | contig 10104 bp, 12 predicted proteins | sample 729691 | NCBI WGS metagenome assembly LUMG01 (sample SAMN03860269, study PRJNA289734) | marine metagenome | biome: seawater column; feature: ocean; material: water; isolation source: Red Sea water column Station 34 - depth 50m | place: Saudi Arabia: Red Sea | collected 2011-10-15 | depth 50 m
AACCATCACCTTGGATGGCTACGTCTAAGTCGCGGTCTGTTTTAATCATCGGACCCGACTCGTAATTATTCGACGGGCTTTCTGTCATGGAAAACACGCGAGTCGGCAAACCTTCGCCGTAGGCCGGCATTGACCTTGCCTGCTCTAACTGCGCTCTGAATCCCGTTGTCTGTGCATTAGCCAAGTTATTGGCCCTAATCCCTGTTCCGAGTAGGTCTTGGGAGGCGCCACTTGCTGAAATATAGAGAAGTTTGTCCATGACTGACTTTTGACTCTGATTAAACCTTAAACAAGATTTTGCAAAGGCAGTGCCAATCTGTGGATATTTAGTGCAATTGAAAAATAAGGGCGGTATTAAGTTGATATATATAGAAAAATAAAAAGGTCGCATTGTTGCGACCTTTCTAAATCGGGTAAAATAGGTACGGTTTTCCGCGCCTAAAATTTGCCGCTTAGCAATCTGCTAATGTGGCTTACTGCAAACTATCGAATGTTAAGGATAGTCTGGTTTAGCGAGTTGTTCACTTCAAGCGCACGCGAGTTTGCCTGGAAGTTACGCTGAGCGATAATCATGTCAATGAGCTCAGTGGTAAGGTTAACGTTGGCTTGTTCCAGCGCCGAAGAGTTAATTTCACCGAAAGTACCGGTTGTTGCTTCCCCTGCTAGTGCCTCACCTGAAAGAATACTTTCCTTCCACTGAGTACTGCTCTCTTGAGTTAGGCCTTGTTCATTAGAAAAGCGAACCAAAGCGACACGAACAATAGGTTCAGACGTACCATTAGAGAACGTTGCACGAACCAAGCCATCCGGACCAATGTCGATACCCGTTAATCGACCTACAGGTAAACCGTCTTGTTCTAGTGAAGTAACTTCAAACGCAGAGGCGAACTGAGTCGGCTCATTAGGTGTGGCGCTGTTCACGTCCAAGTTAAAATCGATGCTAATTTGTTGATTTGGGTCAGAACCATTTGCCAATATGCCAGTTACTGCATTACCTGTATTTCCACCTACTGAGTTAACCGCTGTAGCTGGGTCGGTATCATTACCAGCAGAGTCGGTCATATCAACAAGTGTGTCGTCAATCGCGGTAGCGACATACCATTCGTTATCAACGCCTGGTGAACCGTCTTTTATGAAGTAATAGGTCATAACATGGCTATCACCCAGTGAATCATAAACAGTTACCGAGGTTGCTGCGTTATAAGTCAACGGATCTTCAGGGTTGAAGTCTTGTGGGTCTAGACCAGCGTCGCCAGCAGGAAGGTTCATACGAATATCAACCTCTGAGGTTTGTTGCGGTGAACCCGAAGAGTCAGGAATACGAACAGGCTCGGTAGTACTTAGCGCAACAGATGCACTGGTTCCATCAGCGTTTACCGGGAAGCCCAGAAGGTTGTCACCATTACTGTTTACCACGAAGTTGTCACTATCGAGCTTAAACTGGCCGGCACGAGTAAATGAAAAGTCACGTGATGTAATTTCAGGTACTGTCGCAAAGAAACCGTTACCTGTAATCGCAAGGTCTAACGACGTATTAGTAAACTGAAGGCTACCTTGAGAAAATTGCTGTGCAACTTCCTGAGTTAGTACACCGTCACCCACTTTCGTTTTACCACCTGCTAACAGTGACGCCGCATAAACATCGCCAAATTCAGCACGAGATTCTTTAAAGCCAACAGTATTTACGTTTGCGATGTTGTTGGCGGTTACATCCAAATCTTTTTGTGCGGCCGATACGCCACTCAGTGCAATATTAAAAGACATTATTGATTCTCCTACTAACTGCCGATTTGAATGACGTCATCAAGATTGATACTGACATCACCATCCAAATTCAAAATTACGCCTTGGCCACTACCTGCCAAGCTTACACTTCCAACATGGCGATTCACGGCGGTATTCAGCTGAACACCTTCTCCATTTAGCTCACCAGTAGCACTGATAACATATTCACCAGGTGCCATCTGATTGCCATGCTTATCTTTGCCGTCCCATTCGAACTCAATGTTGCCCGCACTTTGTGTGCCAGCATCAATGGTTTTAATCACTTCACCAAATTGGTTCTCGATAGTGATCGTCATGTTTTGAACTGTTTTCTCATTTACGATGACACCCGAGATACCGTCGCCCTCATTGGCCATATAGCCTACGTTACCTTGTACCAGCACGTTTTGTCCGATAAGACTAGATGCTTGTAACGCTTGATTCGAAGTCATTGAGGCTGCGAATGATTCAAACTTCTCGTTAAGCTGTGAAATGCCGTCAGCCATAGTAAATGACGTCATCTGCGCCACCATTTGGTCATTGTCAACCGGTGCAGTAGGATCCTGATTGGCAAGCTGTTCCGTTAACATCGAGAAGAAATCTTCTTGAGTTAACTGCTGCTCGGTGCCGTCAGTTATTTTGACGGTTTCCTCTTGCCAATACAGATCAGTATTTAAGCCGGTGTTGTTTATGGTATTCACTGATTAATCCTCACATTATCCAAGCGGCAAATTACTGCCCTTGACCTAACTGCAGTACGCGGCGGAATATACGTTTCGTGGTATCTGCAACCTGTACGTTTGTTTCGTACGCTTTAGAGGCTGACATCATATTTGCCATCTCTTCTACGATGTTTACGTTAGGCTTATAGATGTAACCATTTTCATCTGCCATCGGGTTATTAGGCGCATACTCCACATTCAGTGGCGCGTCGCTTTCTACGATACCTTTAACTTGAACACCTGCGCCTTTAGACTGGTCGCGCATAGCGTCTTGCAAGGCAGTTGCGAAAACTGGATGGCGAGCTCGATAGGTTTCGTCATAGCTGCTGCTTACCGAGTTTGCGTTGGCGATGTTACTGGCCGTGGTATTTAGACGTACATTTTCCGCCTCCATACCCGTACTCGAAATTTGCATTACATTAAATAAACTCATGACTATTGACCTCCTGAGCTAAGCGCTTTTTTCATGCCTTTAATTTTTCCGTTTAAAAATTCGAGGCTGGCTTGGTAGCGCAATCCATTATCTAAGAACCGATTTCCTGTGTTGCCGTCTCCGGTATCTGGTTGAGTTGGAATGCGGTATTGCATGTCAAAGTTTGCCGCTACCGACGTAGAATTGCCGCTTAGGTGGCGACTATCTGTCCGTACCATTCCTGAAGAAGCATGATTGGCTGTACCGCCAGAAGCCTCTCGCATGGCTGACTGCATTGCTTTATTAAAATCAATGTCTCGCGCTTTATAACCAGGCGTGTTTGCGTTGGCTAGATTTCCGGCAATCACTTCCATACGCTCGGTGCGTATAGTTAGCGCTGACTCATGAAAGCCAACCAGCTTATCTAGGTTAATAGCCATAACATGACCTCTGACATACTTTAAATTCGTTACATGATGACAAGGCAAACGGTAAATGTAGATATTGAACTTCGCCGTTTAACTGTCGTTTGTAGAAATAGTTAGCAAGGCAGATGCCATAATGAGATTTTGACGGAGGAGATAATGTTAGAGAGTCGACCTGATCTTAAAAAAAGTATTATTTATCAGGCCGATAAGTTAGATCATTTTTTTTGATAGTAGAGGCCTGGGTGGCACTTAACCATACTATAGGTATCACTTGCAGCACTGATCGATTCAGAGGCGCCAAGGAATAGCACACCCTGAGGCTGCAACTGTCCGGCAATTTGTTGCAGGATACGCTGTTTTACTTCTGCCGAAAAATAAATCAAAACATTGCGGCAAAAAACGATGTCAAAACGGCCAAGTGCTGCATAGCTTGAAAGAAGATTTAAGCTTCTAAAGCTCACCATACGTCGAACGCTGGCAAGCGACAATTCGTCGTAAATACCAAGTTCACACTTTTGCAGCATTTCTGACGACAAATCAGTCGCCACAATCTCAACACCCGCTCTCAAAGCGCCAGGACGCTGACGTTGATACTCAAGAACGGACATAGCAATTGAATAAGGCTCTTGGCCCGATGAACAAGCCGCGCTCCAAATACGGATTTTTTGATTTTTAGCCGACAGCGCTGGTAGTAACTCTTTTACTAGCAAATCGAAAGGGTAGTTATCTCGAAACCACAACGTTTCGTTTGTGGTCATTGCGTCAATAACGTTCTGTAGTAAAGTTCTGTCGAACCCTTTCACAACCACGTCAATCAGTTCGTCAGCAGACTCATACTTATGCTTATAGAGTAATGAAGCTAAACGGCTGCGCACCAGGTATTGTTTATTATCACCTAATACTATGCCGCATTGCTTTTCCAAAAACTCTCTAAACTTGAGGTAACTTGCTGGCGAAACGTCTTTATTAGCCAATCCTATCTTGCTCCGTTATTCGCACTCAGTCATTAGCCACTTTTGTACCGCGGTAGCAAGTTCATCGGGATGGAATTTCGCGATAAAGTCATCAGCCCCTACTTTTTGCACCATAGCTTGGTTGAAGACACCACTGAGCGACGTATGCAATACAACATGAAGCTTTTGAAGTTCCGGGGTATTCTTAATTTCGGCGGTTAGTGTATAGCCGTCCATTTCTGGCATCTCGATATCTGAGACCAGCACGCCTACACGGTTCGTTACATCGCCGTACTCTTCGGCAATTTCTTTCAATCTGTTTAAGGCTTCAAGACCGTTTTTAGCGAGCTCAATCTCAAGACCCAGTGAAGTAAGCGCCTTTTTAACCTGGTTTCTCGCTACCGCAGAATCGTCAGCGATAAAGATAATTTTGTTTTCTTGACCTTCTGTAGTCAGGCTTTCGGCCACTTCTGAACTTACTTCAGCGTTCAACGGAGAAATTTCATTCAAAATTTTCTCAACGTCCAGTATTTCGATAAGTTCGTTCTCAACTTCAGTCACTGCCGTAAGGTAGCTTGCTCTGCCAGTACCTTGAGGCGGAGGCATTATCGCATCCCAATTAGTGTTGATGATGCGTTCCACAGCACCCACCAAAAACCCTTGAACAGAACGGTTATATTCTGCAATGACGATAAAAGCATTAGAGAGATCTTCAATTTTGCGGCCGCGCGTCGCCATACTTAAATCGATTACCGATATAGTTTGACCACGAATGTGCGCCACACCACGGACTAATGGATTTAATTTTGGCATTGCTGTAAGCGGAGGACACTGAAGCACTTCCCGCCTGGGCATGATCATTGCCTCTTATGTTAAAGATAGACAATATCACTAAATTTTTGCAGGTCAAACGACAGAAAAATGACACTAATTTGCATTTTTCAGTCTTTAGTAGAGTTTTTACCTTTACTTAGGTCATGATCCTGCATTGACTCTCGTGCTTGTAGACCTAAAAGGTTTGCTCTTGCGGTTGTAATTTAACGCGAAAGTAAACCGGCCGTATTTAAGCATAGTCAATAACTTGTAAACTGAACACGAAAAGTCATGATGAAAAATACAAACGCCTTAATGCGCCTAACCTTCACACGATTACTGTCATTTACTGTTTTCAGTGTACTTTCAATGAACTGCTTGGCGACACAAACCAATCACGAACGAGTTGAAGAAGGCGCAAAACAATACCTCATAGCTCAACTGGCCGATAACACGCAGGATACTAGCATTGATGTGTCTATTGTGAAGATAGACGATAGGATAAATATTCCAGATTGTCCCACCGGATTTGAATATAACGCATCGCAAGAAGCGTTGACTCAATCGTATATTTCGGTGCGAGTGAGTTGCAGAAATAACGAATGGTATCTTTTTACCAGTGGCCAAGTTACACGAACCAAAGAGATTGTGGTAACCCAAGGCGCAATAAGCCCTGGAACAGTTTTAACATCGTCAAATCTATCGTTGGCGAAAGTTGATGTGAGACGTTTACGCTACACCGCATTTACCGATCTTGAGGCGCTTATTGGAGCACGGATGAAGCGCCGTGTGACCGATGGACAGGCCATACAATCGAATATGCTATGCTTTGTTTGCAAAGGCGATAGAATTACGATTACCGCAGAGATCGCAGGTATGGAAGTAAAAACCGCAGGAATCGCTCAACAGGACGGTGTTGTGGGTGACAATATTAAGGTAATTAATGCCAGTAGCCAAAAGGCGGTGATAGCAAGAGTCGCAAGCCCTGAAGAAGTCGTGATACACTTATAAACGAGGCAGTGAAAATCTGCTTTTTTGTTCACAATTTAGCTAAAGAAATCAGCCTAAAGGCCGATATACTTTACAGAGGCAAAAAAGTAGTGAGGATCAATTATGGCAATTAATAATATAAACAACGGGTTACCTAAAACCCCCGTTGATAATGGGAAAGTTGCGCAACAAAACCAGACGCAACAATCTCCACAGCAGGCTTCGACGCAAGCTGCGCAAACCGCTTCGGTTCCGCGTCAGGATTCTGTGTCTTTGACTCAATCTGCTCAGCAGCTTAATCAGGTTCAAAAGAAAGGTTCAGAAGCGCCTGTTAACCAAGAAAAAGTGGATCGTCTTAAAAAAGCGATTCAAAGTGGTGAGTATAAAGTTAACCCTGAAGTACTTGCTAACAAGATTGCGAAGTTAGAATCTGAAATTTTTGGCGCTAAATAATTAGCGACAACAGTTAGAACACGTTCAATTAAAAGAGAAATGATGTGACTGAACAAGTAAGCCAATTAACGCAAGCACTCACTAAGCAAGTGGAGCAACTGTCTACACTTGCTGTTTTGCTTGAAAAAGAATTGCAGCTTATCAGTTCACGTGATGCTGAATCGCTAATGAATTTGTTAGACGAAAAAACAGCGTTATTAACGTCGATTCAAGCACTTGACGGAAGTATTGAACGTACCATCAATAGCCATGATTCACTGTCGGAAGAAGACGAAGCGTTAATGACTGATGCTAAGAAACTTCTCGACGACTGCAAATATCGCACGCAGGTCAATCAAAAAGCTGTAGAGCAAGGACAGCTACGCCTCACACACCTACGCAACTTGATGATGGAAGTGCGTGCGAAAGAATCTCTTACTTACGACAAAAAGGGAAAGCCGAAAGGCGGCACTTTAGGTTCTGGAGTTAGCGCTTAAGGTAACCCGTTTATAACAGGCCTTAGGATTTCTCCCAACAAACTTCCTCTGCCTCGATTTGATAAGCAGCGGCGTTCACATCTTTGAATACGCCAATAGCTCGGTCTACTCAAACGCTAAGCCGGCATCAATAAATAAAACTTACTACTAGACTTAACGGATACAAGTCACATCGAACTTGGCGTAATTAGGTGATGTACCCACAGAGGGAGTATCAACTAGACGCTAATAATACTTCACATCTTTCACTCTGCGCGGTTTCGCAGTTGACAAATAAATGTCATAAACTTGTTGCATGTCCAACGCTAGCTCAGTGACGTACGTGTCCTCTCCTACCGGATAGGCTTTAACCACTTCAGCACCACGAATTACTCCTTCCACCGACGCGCGCAAGGTTTCACTCTCGATAACTAGATGAGACAGAGATTGGTTGCCTTCAATTTTTTGACCATAAACCTGCTCGGTTAGCTCTCGGTATGCATCTAATTTTGACGCTTTCATTGCCATAATTAGCTTCATACTATCGCCCTCTCCTCGTTGAGAAGAGATTGGCGCATAGCCCACGGCTTTCAGTACTGGGTAAGTCTCCGGCTCCACCGTTTCCCATTCTACGTGCTTATCAATTATGCCACATCCACCTGTGCTAATTGCTAAACCAAGAAAGCAAGACAGCAGCAGCGATTTTGATTTATGTATTTTTTTCAAGCACATAGTTTCATTTCCAAATTGCATTATTAATAAAATCAAATGTGTAGTTATGCTGCTCTCGTCGGTGGCAGCTTTGTAACTACGAGATACCGCCATACTCGCGGTAGCAGATTTTGACGTATTTAAACTGACGCTTTTTACAAACCTTTAGCAAGATACGCGTTGCAAGATATGTGCAAGATATGCGCCCGATTGATTTAATGAAGACCAAACCACATCAATTGGCACTCTTTTCGCATACTTCGCCTTATAAACCGGGCGCTTTGCATAGCGCAGTTAGACAACAACCTCCAGAGGTGTGCGGTGCGATATATTAGCAAAACAACGCTGGTAACTATTTTAAATGCTGTCGTGGCGGTAATTTGCCTGTTTGCATTTTTCGTTGGGCAAGCAAATGCCGTGTGGTACGAGGCTACAGGACAGGCTGTGGTGCGAAATGGTGATAAAGAAACTGCCAGACATGCGGCTACCCAAGAGGCACTTAAGCAAGCCATGCTTTTTGCAGGCGCATCAGTTCATAGCGTCGCCAAGCTTACAAATGGTCTTCTTAAAAATGAAGAGATGACCATTCGCTCTACCGGCGAAGTTGAACAACTGGAACTGGTTGATGAAGTTTATAGCGGCGATGTGATTACGGTAAGTATTCGCGCTGACATTTTTCCAAGAGGAAAAGTGTGTGCCGCACAAAATGACCAGAAACATTTCGCTACCACACATTTCAGGGTACGTAACAGAGCGCAACTAACACAGGGTAATATTCCCAACTTCGATGCTTCATTCACCCATCAGTTAGCGCAGGCCATGCGAAATAAAACTGAAAACCTAGATATTATCTATATCGCGCCACATACTGCAAAATTTGACAGTCGATATACTGACCAAAATGTACGCACGCTTTCAGCGCAAAGTAATACTCAATTTGTGCTGGTGGGCATGATAGATGATTTAAGCGTGACACGGGAAGAGGCTTCGGTTTTTACACCGTGGCGTGAGGGTACTTCTCGACGCTCCTTTGCTATGACCATTCAAGTTTATGACGGCATTAATGGAGGCCTGTTGTTGACTAAGTCTTATCAGAATCAAGGAGAATGGACATTCGACAGATTCGAAGATGTAGATGAATTTTCGACGAAGTTTTGGCAGTCGCTTTATGGGCAAACTGTCAACGCGACAATAGCAGAAGCGATTGAAGACATAAAGGAAGCCACTGCATGCCAGCCAATGACAGGTAGAGTGATTAATGTTGCCGGCGATAAAATTTCTGTATCTTTAGGCAGAGACAATGGCATTTCTGAAAAAGATGAACTATACCTTTATCAAGCTAAAGAGATTGTCGATAACCGTGGCCGTAAATACTTACAGTACTCGCTATATCCTGGCAAATTTGTAGTGAGTAGTGCCTACGGTAATTCGTCTCTAGTAGTAAACGAAGGTGCAGGAATTATCGCAAACATTCAAGAACACGATTTTGTAGTAAAAAAATAGTCTTTCTCGATCTGCCTTAAACAGTTTAGAGTTCCCAGTTTATATAGTACTTTCGTCATCTAAGTGAATTAATTGCCTTTGGAAAGGTATCGAATATCAATTACTTCAAGCATTGAATAAAGTGTAACTATAATCTTTTACTTCAATTCGTTTTTGTTAGAATCCAAACTATCGTAGGGATTTTGTTCAACAAAACATGCTGTTTTATCCAACAGCGGCATATAAAATTATCAAATTGAACAATCCCCATACACTGCTCTTTAGATTTACGAGACTAGCGGTACACTTTGATATTTAAAAATACGCTGACCATAGCCAAAGCCCTCGTATCTACGAGGGCTTTTTATATGCATTAGAAAACCAGGCCACGGGCTCATTACTTTCACGTCAATGACAGAGACATTCTTCTCATAGCGCTGCACCTTGTTGACAAAGGGTTTCGTATTTTCCCGAACTACGTATAATAAAACTCCCTACGCATTAGGTCCCCATAGTTTAATGGATAAAACAAGGCCCTCCTAAGGCTTAGATGTTGGTTCGATTCCAGCTGGGGACGCCATTAATTGCGCAACGTTTCTGCTTTTTAGTAAAGATGCTTATACACACCGTCTCCTGTAATATTGAAGAATTTATTATACTTTGGTTGTAATTTAGCCAATTTAAGTAATACTCTTCAAAACAGGAGAGCATTATGACTTTCGATTTCCCCCCACCTGATAACGCTGATAGTTGTGCCGAAACAGCTGAGCAGTGCCCATTTTCTGAAGAAGAGTGGGACGCTATTGAAGCTTTAGCGGAACCCGGTGCCATTTACTAAACGATGATTTTTGGAATTTAATCCCCACTTTATAATTACACTGCAATCGACGGTGCTGCTGTTCGTTGCGCCCGGTGATATAT
>LUMG01000461.1_pt1 | contig 10093 bp, 15 predicted proteins | sample 729691 | NCBI WGS metagenome assembly LUMG01 (sample SAMN03860269, study PRJNA289734) | marine metagenome | biome: seawater column; feature: ocean; material: water; isolation source: Red Sea water column Station 34 - depth 50m | place: Saudi Arabia: Red Sea | collected 2011-10-15 | depth 50 m
GTATTAGAATCTCTCCATCTTTAACCGATGGCAGTTCTTCTTCGATAAAATCAAAATTAGATTCATCCACCAACCCTATTGGTCTTTTTTTAAGAATCCATTTCTTGTTTTCTGTCATTCTAAGCTCCATTTTTTTTTAGATGGATTATTATCTACTTAATTCTAATAATTTAAAAATGATATGAGCATAAAAGGATATATTTTGGGACCCGAGGGTCAGCTTCACTTTAGAAGGAGTGACAATTCTGAACCATCAGATAATGGATTGCTTTGTTTCCATATGAGCCCATATTCGAGCATCATTTATGAAAATCTCCTTGATGAAGCTAAATCATTAGATAAAGATGTGACAGCAATTGATACACCAGGTTTTGGAAATTCTGATCGACCAACTTCACCACCATCAATAGAGTCATACGCAATTAGTATGATCAGTTTTATTGATACATTTAAGATCAATAAAATAAATTTAATGGGCTACCATACTGGTTCAAAGATTGCCCTGGAAATTGCAAAACAAATACCAGATAGGATAAATAAAATAATTTTGGTCTCTGCACCCATTTTTACTGATGAGGAGTGTGCAGAGATGAAAAACATGTATTTGAAGAAAGATCACTTGCTCTCATCTGATGGCTCACATTTAACACATGCTTGGAATGAAGCAAAGTTTTGGAGTATGGAAGGAAGAACTGACTTACAAATTGCGAAAACATTTCACGCAAGATTAATTAATCCTGATATCTCATGGTGGGGGCATAATGCAGCATTCAATTATGATTCATCAAAGACGCTAACTGAAATAAATTGCCCAATACTGATATTGAATCCTGAGGATGATCTTCATGAGCAGACAAAAAGAGCTAAAAATCTTTTGAATAATCCTCAGTCTAAAATACTAGATCTAAAATCTTGGAGTCATGGGTTTTTAGATATAGAGACGGAAAAAACGGCTGAAATCATTTTTTCATTTCTTTATGAGTCTTAATGATCTCATCAATAACATAACTAATTGACCAGTTATGACCTAGACGCCTGTTCTTGTATCTGTCTGGAAGTAAATAGATTATGTTTTTTTCTAAACTTATGATTTGCGGGTCAACGTCAAGTTCTTTGAATGCGTTATCGATGTTCTTTTGGGTGATCCATTGATTCACTTTTACATTTTTATTAATTTTCTCCGGAGGATTGTATCCACATAATTGGTTTACAGTTACCATTCCAGCTATTGGTGTTGCAATGGTATGGATCTCCATTGGAATATTTTTTGACCAATTCTCATAAAACCAGGCTGTTAATAGTCCTCCATAACTATGTGAGATTAAAATAACCCTCTCTATCCCACTGTTTATTGAAACATGCTCAGTAATTAGTTCATTTAGGAGGATAGCCGAAGGTTTAGGGCAACCTTGATCATTCCATCTAAAAAAATAGATATCATTTGTCTTTGAATCGATTGATTTCAGCGGATATATCCATTCATACCCCTGACTTCTTGATCCATGAACAGCAATAATCATCGATCCTTCATTGACCGGTTTTTCTTCCAATGAGTGAAGTCCATATTCAAGTTTCATCAGTTCTTTTCCTGATTTGAATACATCATTCTCATAATCAAGTTTCGAGAGCCAAGGATACTCTTTAGAATGAATGGTGAAAGAAAAGATGAATGCCAATGCCAAGGCAATGATATGTTGTAGTTTCATTTTAATCAGCCAGACCTAATCTATGTCATAAATCCTATATCGATCTGGCTTAAGGACACCCAAGCTTGTTTGCTCAAGAGACAATTTTCTTTGAATTTGATTCAGTCTATCCTCACCAAAAGCTTCTTCAATCATCACATTCCACATTTCTTGAGCTTCCTCATCATGTCTGATTTCAACTTCACCCCAGACAATTACATGACTCATCACTACTGGCTTGCAAATTGAAACACATGCTCTCGGATCTCTCTCAAGATTTCTCTTTTTTTGTTTTCCGGTAAAGCTGAATAACAGCCCCTGTTCATGAATTCCCATCATTAATGGTGTGACATGTGGCCCTCCATCAGGACCGATTGACGAAAAATGAACCCATTCATCGGGTTTATGAATTGTTTTTATGGCATCGACTAGTTTTTTATCCATCTCAGTCTCCTGATAAGTAGTTAGTAATCGCATCAACTAGAGGCGGGGTGAGTAAACTCAGAACATAGAATATCAATAGGGTAACGACCATAGCCACTGCAATAATAAAAATATTTCTCATGCTTATATTTGAATTTCTTTGGGCTTCCACTCCGGGGCGCCAAAAATAGATTTTATTTTATCTTTGATATCTCTTGAATTCCCGAAATCTTCAAGAATTTCTTTCCAAGTAAATACGGTAATTATAAATGGATTTGATGTCTTAACATTCCTTTTTAATCCAAAGACAACTTGTTCTTCCTCTGCCTGGTACGTTCCAAAGATTTTGTCCCAAATAATAAGAATATTTCCAAAGTTTTTATCCATGTACTCATCATTTACACCATGATGAACCCGATGAGCAGATGGGGTAACAAAGATAAACTCCAAAGGACCAAGTTTTCCGATCATTTTTGTATGTTGAATAACAGCCCATAGTGTAGAAGCAGCACCAACAATTAGGGTCAACAATGGGTTAAAACCAATCAATGGAAGAATGAAGAAGAATGGCACCCTAAAAATTGGATTGAACCATGCTTGTCTGAGTGCTACTAAAAAATTCATTTCTTCACTTGAATGATGATTCATATGAATTGCCCAGAAGAATCTCACATGATGAGAAGTGCGATGAAACCAATAGTAAATAAAATCAATTGCGAATAACGTCAAAATAATTTCTATCCATATCGAACCAAATATCGAAAAGTCAAATAGCCTAAATTGATAAAGAAAGAGATAAAAAGCAATGATGACGCCTTTCGTCATTAAATTAATAATGACATTTCCAATGATTAAGCCAATTGATCCCAATGAATCCTGATATTTGTAATATTTAAGCCCTTTCTTAGCGGAGATAATTATTTCTAAAATGATTAAAAATAAAATGATCGGCGCACCGATGATGTAAATTGTATAGTCGGTGACTGTATTGATCATTTAAGGCTTTATTGTCTAGCCATCGAGATAGGCTTTACGGCCTTGATAGAGACCATACCATCTTCGCCAATATCAGATATCTCCAGTTCAACACCAATCACTTCAGCAAAAGCATTAAAACGTTTTTTTATCCATATATCGTGAACTTCCTTCTCAGTCAGATCATGTTGACCCAGTCGAACAGTATGTTCCAAAATTAAACCAAAGGGCGATGTCCATCTCCTCTCTGCTTCACTATTTTCTTTATCTAGAAAAAGCTGATATGCACATGCTGTTCTATCTATCATGCCGACCATAACATCTTCCAATTCTCCTGATCTTTGATAATTATCTCGAACTCGCTCCAACATTGGCAGAGTGACTTGTACCTCATTTTCAATCAATTCATCGATCATATCGTTATTTTTGGCGAACTGAATTGTGGTCAAAATCATTTTGATTAATGCATCATTGATATCGTGCTGATAAGGCTTGGTTTCATTGAGTGATTTCAATACCACTGTCATTGCTCTTCCAAGCATTTCCTCACGACCTTCAAAACCACTTGAAGCAGCAGTCAGTTTTTTATCCTCATCGTGCCCGCCAGCATAAAGATTTTCAGCAGGCATCAATAAAAGAGTCATGATTCCTATTAAAATATAGTTTTTCATTGCATGTTTCCCCATTTCTAAAGCTAGAATTTACTTTATTAAATTTTCAAAGAGTGCTCAAGGACTCAATATTTTTACTTAAAGCCTTCATAGTCTTAAACTATAATTGTTTTTTGGATAGTGAGATGAGTAAACAAAAACATTCAATGCAGCCAAAGCCGAGTCATGACGAATCGGTCCGTCAAGATTTTGTTACAGATCTAAGGGCATATTTAACAGATGAGATCTACTCATTGATTACTCCTTATTATGAGAAGAAAATTGAGCCAGATTTTATTCAAGCAAATGAAAGGAAGCCAGAAGATAAATCTGAAGTGAAATCATTGATGCTCAATGATAGGGGTTATCAAAGTTGGAGCCTCTTGCAAAGATTGAGTCAACAGATGATGTTTACATCAGTCATCGATACAGTTGAGAGGAATTTAGATACTATGATTGATGACTTAGACAATCATCAATCGATTGGAAGCTTAGATATTGATGAGTCTCTTGATATACCGAGATATTTAACGGCTTATGATATTCATCAGCAACCAGGAGGTTACCACAGCGAGAATATTGAAAAAGATATATCAGCCGGAGCAGTCTATGATATCTCCCTTCCTATATATTCTAGAAATGCAATGGGTGAAGAAAATGATCTTCTGGCACAAGCCATTATTCGTTATATTGATGATCACCTAAAAACATTCCAACCTCAGGAGATTATGGATATGGGATGTGGAATTGGAAATTCAACATTGCCTTTTTCTAAAAAATACCCAGATTCAAAAGTGATCGGTGTCGATGTTGCTTTGCCTTGCTTAAGATATGCTCATGCCAGAGCCAACGCTTTAGGTGTTGAAGCACATTTCAGTCAGCAAAATGTCGAAAAAACATCATATGATCCAGAGTCCTTTGATCTTGTTACATCTACGCTCTTACTTCATGAGACATCACATGATGCTGTTCCAAAAATTATCCAAGAGTGTTTTAGGTTGCTCAAACCTGGTGGATGGATGATTCACTTAGATGTTTACCCATTCCATAAAAAAGAAGACGATCCACTTTATGATTTCTTAAAAGATTGGGAAGTGATCAATAATAATGAAAACTTTTCTGGGGCTCTTAGAAATATGAATATGAGAAAAATCATAGAAGATGCAGGTTTTTCATCTGAAACCGTTGAGTTCACTTCTGCCGAGGCTGCAGCAAAATATAGTAAAGGCTATACCGGAGATTTTTATTTGAAGTTACCTGTCTACCTTGCTCAAAAACCGAATAACTAATGAATGAAAAGACAAAGCTTCCACGTGTCGCCAAAGGCAAGAAGCCAAAGTACCTCGATGATGGTTCAATTGATAATCTCATGGCAATGATTATGACATTGACTCAGGAAATTTCTGTCTTAAGGGATCGAATTGATACTCTTGAACGAATGCTGGAAGAGAAAGAAATAATTTCTACAAAAGAGTTCGATGATTTTGTTCCCAGCGATGATCTTGAAATGATGAGGAAAGATAGAAGGCATGAATTACTTGAAAGAGTTCTCTTACCAATCAAAAAAGAGCTGGAGTAACCAATGGATCTAAAAAGTATCCAGGCAATTCATACTGGACCCTTCAAGTTAGTATATGTATCCAGTGGTGGCGGGAGTACTGCCATTTCAGACTTTTTAAAAGTTCCGGGCGCTAGTAACACAATCCTTGAGTCATATATCCCTTACTCCAGAGAATCAATGGATGAATATCTGGGAATCAGACCGAGCCATTATTGTGGATTACAGACTACTATCAATATGGCAATGATTGCATTCCAGAGAGCACAAAAGCTTGCGCCAAATACGAAAAGAGAGCACTTATTGGGTGCTGCTGTTACGGCTACATTATCTACTACATATGAAAAACTAGGTTCTCACCGTTTCTTTGTTTGCATCCATGGCAGTGAAGCGACGCATGTAATTTCTTGTTATCTCACGAAAGGTAAGAGATTATTCGCGCACAAGAAGATTGGAAGCATTTAATTGATTCAGAGATTCAATTTATCAAGAGCAATGAGGAAGCACCCCAATTGATTTTTCCTGGAACATTTAACCCAATTCATGAAGGGCATCTCAAGATCAAGGAGATTGCAGAAAAAATGACAAAGTTGAGGCTGTTTTTTGAAATATCTATAAACAATGTTGATAAGGCACCACTTAGTTTTTATGAAATTCATAAAACCATTCAACAATTTTCAGAAGATTTCCAATGGGTACTGACGAACGCTCCAACTTTTGAAGAGAAAATTAAGTTATTTCCAAAATCAACTTTTGTTGTCGGTACAGATACTCTGATGAGAATCTTTGATGAAAAATATTATAAAGACTCATTGAGTATGAATAAGGCTATGGAATGTTTTAATGAGAATGATGCAAAATTCATTGTTTTTGGCAGAGAGGTCGATAAAACTTTTCGTTCACTCGAGGACCTTGTAATCCCAAAATCAATACTTCACAGATTTAAAGGAGTAAGCGAGACTGATTTTAGAATGGATATACGATCTAGGGATATCAAAAGAAGCAATGAAGAGAGCAAAAGACCTGCTTAATTAACTAAGCCCTTCAACGATCACAAAATCTCTATCTGAACTATTCTCAATAAAGTTTAGGGCTTTTTCATATGCACTGCATTGGTAACATGATAATGCATCTTCATAAGAGTCAAATTTTACGACAACAGTCTTTGGTAGGGTTCCCGATTCTTTTTGATTCTGAGAACCCTTTCCTGTGATGAGGAATTCACCATTAAATTCTTTTACCGCATCAGCAGCCAGCTTGGCATATGCCATATATTCTGATTCATTGAAGTATTCACACCTAACGATAAAATAACCTGACATCGATTACCTCAAAGAATTGACTGAATCTGCTTTTCAATTTCTGCCGGCGTTGTTTTAGGCGCGAATCGATGCAGAACTTCACCATCTCTATTCACCAAAAACTTTGTAAAGTTCCATTTAATTCCCTTTGATCCCATTATCCCGGGCTGCTCTGATTTCAGATGCTCAAATAAAGGCTCTTCATTATCACCATTGACCTCAATTTTTCCTAATACAGGAAAGCTGACATCAAAATTAAGAGAGCAAAATTCTTGGATATCTTCATTTGATCCTGGCTCCTGTTTACCAAACTGATTGCAAGGGAATGCTAGAACTGAAAAGCCCTGATCTGCATATTTTTTTTGTAATTCATTTAATCCATCGTATTGAGGAGTGAATCCGCATTTACTGGCTGTATTTACAATCAGTAAGACTTTATCCTTGTATTCGCTCATTTTGATCTCAGAGTTATCTTTATCTCTTATCTTATATTCATAAATCTTTGACATATTGAATCTCCATAAAATCGGTTTTTTTCCAACTATAATGTATACAATAAATGAAGTTCATCAAGTAACAACATGTAACTGATAAATAGCTATGAGAAGTTTTCCTTTTTACGGTCTAATTTTAAGTTTTCTTATTCTCACCGGACATTCCGGCATACATCATTCAAAGCCCGACCCAATAACCGATCAGCCCTGGCAAGAAGTCGTTATTAGTGTGACTGATATTGATAGAACTGCTGAATTCTTCAAGAAAATTGGTGGTTTTAAAGAGCTCTATAGGGGTCAATCCAGTAAGTCTTCAATTCAACATTATGGATTGACAGCTGGTGCTAGTGCAGAAGAGTTACTGCTTTCTGCTGAAGGCTCTGATGTTGGCTTTATTCGATTGATTCGCTTTGACAATGTCGGAACTAAGAAGCCAATGCGACCAGGTTCTAGAGCATGGGATACAGGATGTTACTTCAGTCTAATGGTTAGAATGAAAGGATTGAGACAAATCTATGATGAAGCAATACAAATGGGATGGTGGACTGAGACACCCGTTGCTCAAATTTCATTTGGGGAATCGAGATTGGACGTAGTGATCTTTAAAGGACCCGATGGCATTCAAGTGCAAGGGTATGACAGACTTGAGCCACCCTTGCCAGAGGCTTTCCCAAAATTTGATCGAATATCACAACCTTTTAACATCATGCAGATGATTAAAAACAGAGAAAACAGCAGAAAATTTTTTGTTGATCTGCTTGGTTTTGATACTTTTTTCTATGGCGCTCCATTTACAGCAAAAGAGGAGGCTGTGACGCCTTTGGGAATTCCACTGAATTTCACAACAAAGACAAAATACCGCACAGCAATTTATTATCCTGTTGCAGGTGAATTGGGTCGAGTTGAGATGATTGAGTTCATGGACATTAAAGGATTGGATCACAGTGATAAATGTAAGGCTCCAAACCTCGGCCTTCTTTCTATAAAATATCCAGTCGAAGACATAATGCAAACTAAAGAAATACTCAAAGCAAGAGGTCAGGAGAGTATTGATATGAGTGAGATTGAGCTTCAACCTTATGGTGATGTTTCGATTTTCTCTCTTTCTTCACCAGATGGTGCAATTATTGAATTCTATGAGCATAAAAACTAATCAACTCAAACCATTTCATTTAGCAATTCCTGTCAATGATTTAGAGACTGCACAAAATTTTTATCATGGCTTACTTGGTTGTGAGATAGGCAGAAGCTCAAGTGAATGGATCGACTTCAATTTTTTTGGCCATCAATTGGTGTGTCATCTTTCCAAGGAGCTTTCAAATGAGACCACTAATCTCGTTGACTCAAATAACATTCCTGTGCCTCATTTTGGATTGGTATTAAGTTGGGATGATTTTAAAAGTATCACTAGTGATCTCAATGAAAAGAGGATAGAGTTTTTGATAGAGCCAACAGTAAGATTCAAAGGTGAAGTTGGCGAGCAAGCAACAGCTTTTTTGAGAGATCCATCAGGTAATGCAATAGAATTAAAATCATTTAAGGATATGGATAACTTATTTAAGGCAGAATAATTAATCAATTCAAGGAGTAAAAATGATGAACAATGTATTTTTTGACGGAGATATATTCGGCATTGTAGACAATGGGATACTAGCTATTCTTGCTATTGTGGGTATTGATCTTGATAAGAAACTTGGAGGCTCTGGCGTCATGGGAGGTTTGTTTGGGGCTCTTATAGGCAACTCATTGAGCGATCTCCTTGCAGCATTATTGGATCCAAGTACACGCAATCTAGCAGGTGGTATTTTTGCAGGCTGCATGTATGTCGTGATTATCGTTTATGTCTATGTAAAAGTTACAAAGAAACCGCTCTAATGAATGAGTTTCTTAGTCAGTGGCATAAGAGCATCAAAGATAGGGTTGTTGGCCAATTATTGGCGTCAAAATGGTCACAAAATACCTCACTGCTGCAAATGACGTGATAAATAACTCTCATTTTAGATACACTTCAGAATTTGAAGATGAAAATAGAGCTTGTCTTGTTTTTGAGACAAAAATTGATGAAATAGAAGTTACTGGAATAGACTTAATTGAGTGGAATGACGATGGCAAAATGGTTAAATTGAGTGTATTCATCAGGCCTCTTTCAGCTATAACCAAAGTTGGTGAACGCATGTCTAAAAAGCTATCTGAAATGACATGAGTAATACAAGAAGAAATATTGATCAATATTGGAAAAAGAACATTCAGATTGTCTCAATTCTTTTGGTTTTTTGGTTTTTAGCCTCATTTGGTTTTGGAATCATATTTGCAGATAATCTTGATGAGATAAGTTTTTTTGGTTTTAAGCTCGGTTTTTGGTTTGCTCAACAAGGAAGTATCTTGATCTTTGTTGCAATCATTTTTATCTATATTCGATCGATGAAAAAACTAGACCAAGAGTTCAAAGAAGACATTGATGAGTAATTACCAATCATGAGTGTTCAGTCTTTAACATACCTTTTTGTAGGGATTAGTTTTAGCCTTTATATTTTTATCGCAATTAAATCTAGGGCCGGGTCAACAAATGAATTTTACATAGCTGGAAAAGGCGTTCATCCAGTTGCAAATGGGATGGCCACAGCTGCCGATTGGATGTCAGCTGCTTCTTTCATATCAATGGCAGGACTAATTTCTTTCATGGGAAGAGATGGTGCTGTTTATCTGATGGGTTGGACAGGTGGTTATGTTCTTTTGGCTTTGCTATTGGCCCCATATCTCAGAAAGTTTGGTCAATACACTGTCCCTGATTTTATTGGTACTCGTTATTACTCGACCACAGCAAGAGTTGTTGCAGTCATTTGCTTAATCATCGTATCATTTACCTATGTTGCTGGTCAAATGAGAGGGGTTGGTATCGTTTTTTCTAGATTTCTTGAAGTTGAAATCGAAATCGGAGTAATCATCGGCATGGCGATTGTTTTCTTCTACGCGGTTTTGGGAGGCATGAAAGGCATCACTTATACAC
>LUMG01000368.1_pt1 | contig 10036 bp, 7 predicted proteins | sample 729691 | NCBI WGS metagenome assembly LUMG01 (sample SAMN03860269, study PRJNA289734) | marine metagenome | biome: seawater column; feature: ocean; material: water; isolation source: Red Sea water column Station 34 - depth 50m | place: Saudi Arabia: Red Sea | collected 2011-10-15 | depth 50 m
CCATCTCACAGAAATCTGATAAAGTCCTTTGTAATGATAAAACGCTCTGCAGCAGTTGCAAACATGAAAACTAAAGCAATTAACAGAAAACAAGGAACTGCAATTGTTAAAGCATGTGATAAGATACTTGCAGGAAAGTTTGTTGATCAGTTTTTGGTGGATATGATAAACTCAGGTGCAGGTACGGCATTTAACATGAACTCAAATGAAGTAATTACAAATGTTGCACTAAGAGTATTAGGGAAAAAACAAGGCCAGTATGAATTCTTACATCCAAATGATCATGTAAACATGTCACAATCAAGTAACGATACATATCCAACTGCAATGCACATGTCAATTCTATTTTCCTTTAAAGAAATGCTACCGGCAATTGACAAATTAATAAAATCTCTAAATAAGAAAGCAAAACAGTTTGCAAGATATAAAAAAATTGGACGTACACATCTAATGGATGCACTTCCAGTTACAGTTGGTAGTGAATTTGCTGCATATGTTACAGCTTTGACAAATGCAAGAGATGAAATTGTCGCATCACAAAAAGAATTGGCTCAAGTCGCACTAGGTGGAACTGCAGTAGGAACAGGAGCAAACACACCAAAAGGTTATCGTAAGGCAGTGATTACCGAATTAGCTAGAGTTTCAAAATTACCATTAAAACCACAAAAAGACATGCAGTATTCATTACAAAGTAAATTTCCAGTTGCAAATGCATCATCAGCTTTGAAAAATTTTGCAATTGAATTGAGTAAAGTTTCAAATGACATAAGATTAATGGCATCAGGGCCAGTTGCAGGATTATCAGAATTAGGAATTCCTGCAGTTCACGCAGGTTCTTCAATCATGCCGGGAAAAGTAAATCCATCGTTGGCCGAATGTATGAACATGATTTGTTTTAGCGTAATAGGAAATGATACCACAGTTTCTTTTGCAGCGCAAGCAGGACAATTTGAACTAAATGTCATGTTGCCTGGAATGCTAAAAGCAGTGTTAGATTCAACTGACATGCTAACAAACTTTTTGCCAATATTTTCTGCAAATCTTATTGATGGATTAACTGCAAACCAAACCAAACTTAGAGAAAATATTGAGAATAGCCCTGTGATTGTTACGCTACTAACACCAAAAATTGGCTATTTGAAATCTGCCGAATTATTCAAAGAATCTCTCAAGTCTGGAAAGACAATTAGAGAATTAGTGGTATCAAAGAAGTTAATGACAGATAAAGAAGTCACTGCACTAATGAGTTAGTATGGCAAAGATTTGGGTAGAGGCTTATGGCTGCTCTGCTAGTTTTTCAGATTCTGAGATGATTTCAGGCCTAATAGTAAATGGAGGTCATACATTAGCAGAAAACCCGGATGATTCAGATTTGAGTGTAATAGTAACTTGTTCTGTAAAAGATGCCACTGCATCAAAAATGATTCATAGGATTAAAGAATCAAATTCCAAACCATTGGTAGTTGCAGGTTGTTTGCCAAAAGCAGAAAAAGATACAGTAGAGAAATTTGCTGAAAATGCAAGTCTTTTAGGCCCAAATTCTATAGGAAAGACACTACAAGTGATCCAGTCCACATTAGATGGAAAAAAATTAATCGCACTAGAAGATTCAGATATTTCAAAGGTAGGATTACCAAAGATTCGATTAAACCCAGCAGTAGGAATTGTAGAAATTGCAAGTGGATGTATGAGCGAGTGTACCTTTTGCCAAACCAAATTGTCAAAAGGAGATTTACAGAGTTATAGAATCGGGGATATTGTAAGACAGGTTAAAACAGAGATATCAGACGGATGTTCAGAAGTATGGCTTACCTCAACAGACAATGGCTGTTATGGTTTTGATATTGATTCAGATTTGCCAGAACTGATTAATTCCGTGGTAGAGATTCCAGACAAATTTTTTGTCAGAGTAGGAATGATGAATCCAATGTATATGCCAAGAATAAGAGAAAGTTTGTTAAAGTCGTTTGACAGTAGTAAGGTTTTCAAATTTTTACATGTGCCGGTTCAGAGTGGAAGTGACAAAGTACTAAACGATATGAAAAGAGGCCATACTGCCAGTACATTCAGAGATGTGGTTAATCAATTTAGAGAAAAGTTTGGCAAGTTTACAATTTCTACTGATGTGATAGTAGGATTTCCAACCGAAACAGAAGAAGATTTTGAAATGACCATGAATTTGTTAAGAGAGACCAACCCAGATATTGTTAATTTATCAAGATATAGTCAAAGGCCAGGAACAGATGCAGCAGAGATGGTACAGATTGATGTGGCAGAAGTAAAAAGAAGAAGTAAGATTGCTTATGAATTAATTTCAGATATTTCAAGGGAAAATAATCAAAAATGGGTTGGATGGAAGGGACAGGTTCTATTTGATGAAGAATTTGAAAATCAGGTGAGAGGACGTAACTTTGCATACAAACCAATTTTTGTAAACGAAGAGCCAAAAATTGGCCAGATATCATCAGTTGAGATTACAGAGGCTACCAATCACAGCCTAATTGGCAGAATAACCAACTAATCCAACTCAAGAATTTTAGATCGGAATTCTAATCAAAACTAAGTAAACAGTTTTTTATCAGAAATTACGATACTGTTCATGACTTTTGAAGTGAAAGAACCGGTACTGGTTGTAGGACTAGGCGGCGCAGGCATAAAACTAGCCTCGGAGATGAAAGAGGCACTAGGCGCAGATTCACTCAAAATCAGCCAAGATAAGAAAGATGTTTCAGAAGATAATTCAATTCACATTTCTACAAAATCAATCATCAATCCATCAGTTCAATTAATCAGAGGTTGCGCAATGGAACAAAGTGACAAAATTGCAGAACATCTAAGTCCCTATGAAACTGTCATAATCATGGCAAATCTTGCAGGAAAATCAGGAGCAGCATTAGCACCGGTAGTATCATCAATTTGTAAGGAACAAAACAAAAATGTGCTATCATTTGCAATTATGCCTTTCAAATTTGAAAAAGACAGAATTTTCCAATCAGGAATTTCATTGAAAAGATTAAGAATTAACTCAGACTCTACAATAATCATTGATAATGATGCAGTTTTGGATAGTAATCCTGACCTAAATGCAGAGAGATGTTATGATATCACAAATAATGCAATCAAATGTCTTGCAACATCAGTAAAATCATCAGAATTGACAGACGATACAAACATCCTATCATCATCAAGAGATACTGGAAATATGGAAGAATCTGTAAAAGATTCGATTCGAATGTTGTACGAAGATGCACCTCCAAACAGCATTAAACGTTCAATGTTGTATGTTTACGGAGCAAGTAAAATTCCAGTGGGAGTAATTAATTCAATTTCTAATATACTAGGAGGAATATTTGATGAGAATAACTCAGAAGTTGACATGTCATCATCAAACAACACAAACGTTGTGTTGTTAAGTGCAATTGCAGGAGAGACACGCTTTGAGAGATACGACCCATTAGGAATGATTCCAGAAGAAAAAACTTTGGACTGGGATGAGCCAGAAACAAGTTTTGATTGTGATTTAGATTTACAACAAATCGAGTAAATAATTTTTTTATTCTTTAGATTTTGATTCTTTAGCTTTAGGCTTTTCTTCTTTTGGTTTGTCTGCTTTTGGTTTTGATTCTTTAGCTTTAGGCTTTTCTTCTTTTCAATTTCAGCAGTTTCTTCTTTTAGTGTTTCTTCAGTTACCTCAATTGCATCTGGATCTTCAATTTGAAGTTCAGGTTCTTGTTTTACCTCAGGAGATTTTTTTGTATCTTTTTCTTCTGATTCGCTTTCGCCTTCATATTTTGAAACTAGAATGAATCCATCATCTGTTTTTGTCATTCTAACACGGATTTTGCGAGGTGGACTTCGGACACCTCTAGACCAGATTAAATGAGCAACTTCTTCATCAATTTTGATTTCTTGAGTTTTCATGTGTTTTCGAGCAAATTCTCTAATCATGTTAATTGCTCTAACAGCTCTATGTTGACTCTGAGAGAGAAGTACTTTCCCTAGAGGGACTGTATAAACACGTTCAAGTTCTTGTGACAACTATCCAACCTCCACATCAGTTCTACGCCATTGTCTTGCTTTTGGATTAGTTCTGACAGAACGCTTGGTCTTTAGAATAACCCATGCAGGAACTGCTGAGGCTTGCTTTGTTTTTTTAAGCAATCTGATTTTTCTACCAGATGTTTTTCTAGTTGCCATAAGGTTTGAACCAATTTTTCCTATTTAAAAATCAAGCGTGGTATTTTGCTATAAAACAAAGTATTCTGCTTCTGGATGATGAACAACAATTGCAGCAGTAGATTGCTCTGGAATGATTTGCCCAGATTCGGTCAATTCCATGCCAGATTTTTCTCCATGAATTAATTTCCAAACTAGATGCTGTTGTGTCGTGTCAGGACAACTTGGGTAACCCCAACTGTATCTTAGACCGCCTTTATCAGACAGATTCAGTTCAGATTTGATTTTATGATTAATCCATTCAGCCATTGCTTCAGCGGTTTCAACAGCTAGACCATGAAGATAGTATGCATCAGTGTACTTGTCTTCTTTATCCCATTTTTCAATTAATGCTGCAGCCTTAGTTCCTACAGTTACAGATTGGAATGCAACAATATCATTTTCTCCAAAATAATCAGTTAAACACAAATGTTTAGTTTTAGACGAACGTGGAAAATCAAAAGTTACACTTTCACCATCAGGCCCATCTACAACTAGTTTATCATCTTGATTATGACATGCAAAATATCCATAAACTGCCTGTGGTTCAAATAGATTATCATTTAAGACTCGTTGCTTCCATTCCTCAAGAAGTTTTTCAGGATCATCAATAGAGTCGGTCTTTGAATTTCCCTTTATTCCCCAGGATAATTTGAATAGTGATTTTTTGTTTAAGTGGTTCCAGATTTCTTCTAAATCAAAATCTTCTGGTTTTAATCGTGTAACTTCGTTGAGTTTTGGTGGAGTTGGAGGTGAAACAGGTTTCACATCACTATGAGGAAGTTCCTCATCAGAAGCATTTGATGTTGAACTTTCCTTCCAATTTGATAGTTTTTCTTTCCAGTTATTGACAAATTCATCTTTTTCATCAGAGACTAGCTTATCCATTGTTTTTAGACCATCAAACATTGTACCACAGTAAAACATTCCAGGCTCATAGATTCCATCTTGTTTGGCAATTCGATTGATGTAATTGGTGTTGATTGCCGCACCGCCACATAGTATTGGAACATTAACATCTGTTTTTCTTGCATGTTCAACAAAGAATTGCATCTGTTTTGAAGTTGATACTAGTAGAGCAGAAAGGCCTACAGCGTCAGGTTTTACTTCGTTAATTTTTTCTACAAATTTTTGTAAAGGCACTTGTTTGCCCAGATCATGTACAGTATAACCATTATTTTCAAAGATTGTTTTTACAAGATTTTTTCCAATGTCGTGAACATCACCGTAAACAGTACCCAAAACTAAAGTTCCCTTACTCGTACCCTCTTCTTTGAGCAAGTATTTTTCCAGTTCTTTAACTGCAGCCTTCATACATTCAGCAGATTTTAAGACAAATGGAAGAATCAGTTCTCCTGCACCAAATTTGTCACCAACAATTTTCATGGCAGGAAGCAAGTCGTCATTTAATGTTTGAATTGCACCTTGATGTGTCACCTCTTTTTCTGCATTTATTGACAAAATACCATCATTATCTTGTACGAGGTTTTGCTGTTCTAATTTTTCGGCAATTGCAGATACCACATCGTTTTCTATTCCATCTTTGAGCCTATTGATAATTCGGAAATTTGCACGTTTGCCTGCAGCCCATGATGGGTCAACATCAACCTTTTTGGTTTTTACAGATGAATCCTGAGTTACATTCTCAAAGTGAGTGATTAAATCAGACAGGGCATTTGGATGTGTGTTGAAGATTAAATCCTCTACGAGCTTTTTTTCTTTTTCGTCAATTTCAGTGTAAGGAGTAATTTCACGTGCATTTACAATGGCACTGTCAAGACCATTTTGTACAGCATGATATAGAAATACAGAGTTTAGTATACGACGAGCCTGGGGAACAAGACCAAAGCTAATGTTGCTTAGACCCAGAGTGGTAAAAGATGTAGGAAACCTTTCTTTTACTAGTTTTATTCCTTCAAGAGTGTGTTTTCCAGCATTACGAAATTCCTCTTCTCCAGTGGCAAGTGTAAATGTTAAAACATCAAAGATGAATTGTTCAGGACGTAAGCCATATTTTTTTCCAGATTTGTACAATAGTTCTGCAGTTGCAACTTTTTGTTCAGGAGTTTTTGCCATTCCATCAGGACCAATACATAATGCAATAGCTGGAATTCCATATTTGGCCATTAACGGAGCCAATGCTTTGTACCTACTACCATCACCTTCGAGATTTATTGAATTGATGATTGGTTTACCAGGGATTTGTTCAATTGCGGTTTCAATTACATGAGGATCTGTAGAGTCAATTACAAGCGGAGCGTCAATTTCAAGACTTAGGTTTTTTACAAGTTTTAAGAGAAATTCTTTTTCATCAGAACGCTCTGTTGTTGCAACACAAACATCAATACAATGAGCACCATCTTCCACTTGTGTTCTTGCAAGATCAACTAGTCCATCAAAATCGTCATTCATGACTAATTCTTTTGCTTTTTTCGAACCCTGTGTGTTTAGCCTTTCACCTATTATGAGAGGACCAACCTCTTGTTTCAGGTCAACAGATTTGATTGCAGAGCTTACTCTAGCCTTTAACATATAGAATTATGAATGAAATTTTTGTAAATACTTATCTCATCAATCTTTCTTTTGCTGGTCGATAACTTTTCTTAATTGTGCAATATGCTCAGGATTTGTTCCACAGCAACCGCCAATTATGTTAATTTGCCGGTATTCTTTGATGAATGAATCAAGAGCAGACGCCATTTTTTCAGGAGTCATTTTGTACACTGCCTGACCACCTTCATTTTCAGGCATGCCAGCATTTGGAACAACTAGCAGAGGTTTATGCTTTTGATCATTTAGCCACTGTACACTTGGCTCCATCTCGATTGGTCCAGTTGAGCAATTCAAACCAAAAATATCAATGCCCATTTCAGATATTGTCGTATATGCAGATTGGACATTTGTTCCGAGAAGCATCTTACCATATTGGTCTAAGGTTACATTAGAAATCAGTGTGACTTGTCTTCCAGTTTTTTCCATTGCTATGCGAGATGCTTCAATAGCAAGTTTTACTTCAAGAATATCCTGACTAGTTTCAATGAGTAATGCATCAGCATTGCCTTGTATTAGTCCTTGAGCTTGTAATTCAAAGGCTTCACGTATTTCCGATAGTGGGAGTTGTCCCAAATCAGGATCATTAGAACTAGGCAGGTAACCAGTTGGACCCATAGAGCCTATGACAAATCTTTGTCTATCAGTAAACTCGTCACATACACTTCTTGCAAGTTCTGCATTTTTTTGATTTAATTCGATTGTTTGAGAGCCAAAACCATATTCATCAAGTTTAATTTTGTTTGAGCCAAAGGTGTTTGTTTCAATACAATCTGCACCCGCAGCAAGATACTTTCTATGAATTTCTTTAATCCAGTCAGGTTTTGTCATGGATAATCCATCATTGAATCCATCCTTGCCGTCTGGAAAATCTTCAGGTTTTGGATCATATCGTTGGATTTCAGTTCCCATTGCACCATCAAAGAGAAGAATTCTTTTTTCCAATGCATCAGCAAATGTTTCTTTTGTCATTTTTGTAGTCGTGTTAAGAAATCTAATGCTCCTTTAAAATCATTTGGAGATGTAAGAAGGACGTCACCAGTGACATTCTCAATTTCATGAATGAACGATGAAAAATCACTTTCATAGTTTGACCAATCTAGATTAAGAAACTCCGCAGAACGATTATTCTTTGAAGATGGGTATAATACACAAGGTATTAATTCAAAATTTTTAGGTTTTAGATAATCAGAAATTCTTTCTACTTGAGAAACATCATGGATAACTTGGGTGACAAATCCTTTTGGTTTTGAATTAACTTTTTTTGAAATTTTTTCAAAATTAGGTTTACTTGGGAGCGACAAATAGAGATGAATTTTTTGATCATATCCATTTTGAACTAATACATTGACTGCTTCACTAGGAATAACTCCGGATTTGTAGTCATTATCAGGAGAAGGGTCACCCATTAGAACTAGAATTCCGTCAATTTTTGCATGTATTGCGGCATCGGTAAAATCAATTATCTGTGGAATTGTTTTATCAATCACTCTTAGACTAATTGTTACAAGAAGATCTGGGAATTTTTGTTTAATTTCTGCACCAATAATTAATGGAGAAATTCGTTCAATGCCCAAGACCGAATCAGTCACATGAATACCATCACAGAACTTGCTGATTTGTTCAATTCTTTGATCAAGAAGCTCAATTCGCGAAGGAGGATCCGTGGTTTTTGGGGGATTGATTTCATATCTGATAGTCATATGTGAAATTTCTATACACTTGATTAAAACTTCTCTATGTTTGGAAACCAACGGATTAGGTTTTTATCTAATTTTTGTGGATTGAGAGCATGAAGAAATTCATTTTTTTGGCGGTATCAGCAGCTATGTTTTCGGTGTTTTATCCGGGATTAGCAGATGCGGGAATGTATGGCGAAGTTTACATTCCAGATCATGAATTTGTGGGATTTTATGACGAAACTGGAACATACACAGTGGTTGCAGGAATTAAAAACAAAGAGTATTATGCAATTGAGCCAACCATAACAATTTCGATTTTGGATGGAGAAAAGAAATTTGAACAGACTCATACACTTGCTGCAATTGAACCAGACAAAATGTTACCATTAAAATTACAATTCCCCGAAGTGAAAGGCTTAGCACCAATCTTAGAAGAACCATCAATAACTTATGAAGAAACAGAAAATCTCTATGTTGGAGGATATGTGATTTATGACACATTAGTGATTCATGATGATGGTAGCATTACAGGAGAGATAAGAAATGGCGGAGAGAATACATTTGAAAATTTTAGAATCTATGCGTTGATAAAAGACGAAGGGGATAATATTTTGGATATTTCATCTTCAGAAATTTTTCATACAATGAAACCTGGCGAAGTTTTTGAGTTCAAGATGCTAGCGTCTCCAGGAATTTCAGATAAAGTTGATTATTATAGCTGTTTTGCATTTGGAGATGATGCAATTTTACCAGTTAATCTAGAAAGAAAAAATGAGAATTACACGTATCGATATACTGCTAATGCATGGTTCAAAGATGCACAATTTTCAGAAAATGGAAGTGAGCTTACGATTTATGCATTAAACGGATACATACTTCCAGTTACAGGCAGTTTTGAATTTCCAACTAATTCAATAAATGAAAAATACGAAGTAGTGTTGGATGGAGAGAGATTGGCAAAAGGTGCAAGTGCCAAGGATCCAAAAGAGAGGTTTACGGAGACTGTAGATTCACTGCAAAGCATTGATGAGATGGGAAATTGGCATTTGTATTTTGAGATACCAGAATCATTCCAAGGAAATGTAAAAATTTCAGGATTTGTTGACAACGACGGTACTTTTACAGTTCCTGATGAGATGGATATAACAAATCTTTTGTACTATGAAACAATTGGCGGAGAAATAAATACAATCACAGCATTTCCAAACAAGGCATCACTTGTTATAGACATGGATTCATCTGATGATGGACAAATAAGTCTCAAAATCAATGATTTTCTTGTAAGACCATTTGATAATGACGAATACATAGTTCAAATTCACTACAAACCAGGATTATTCAATGAAGAAATAGAAACGATTTACATTACTGATGAATTTGGTTTTGAAAAAGGATTAACGATTACCATTCCATTTAAGAATGGTGCAGAAAAGATTGAGATTTTTGGTAGTTATGTAGTTCCAGAGTTTGGACAGATGGCAGCATTAGTTCTTGCGGGCACAATAGTAGGAATAGTAATTATTTCAAAAAAGACAAACTCATTTAGTAATTTATTTTACACAAGAATGTGAGTTTAGAAGAAATTAGGA
>LUMG01000170.1_pt1 | contig 10001 bp, 6 predicted proteins | sample 729691 | NCBI WGS metagenome assembly LUMG01 (sample SAMN03860269, study PRJNA289734) | marine metagenome | biome: seawater column; feature: ocean; material: water; isolation source: Red Sea water column Station 34 - depth 50m | place: Saudi Arabia: Red Sea | collected 2011-10-15 | depth 50 m
GTATCTGAAGGGATTGTAGATCCGGATCATGTTTGCATCTATGGAGCCAGTTATGGTGGATATGCAACCATGGCAGGAATTACACTGACCCCAGAACTTTATAGCTGTGCTGTAAACTACGTAGGGATATGGGATCTTGAAATGCTCTATCGACAGGATGGAAGATGGGATTCTAGACTCGGTCGTTGGTTTAGAGATCATGTGGTTGATGTTGAGAAAGATGAAGCTCAGATTAAAAAGACCTCGCCAAGATATCATATAGATAAAATTCAGGCGCCATTATTCATTGTTCATGGAAGAAGAGATTACAATGTTCGCATAGAACAAGCTGAAACCTTGATGGATGCACTTGATGAAAAAGGCATTCCCTATGAGTCTTTAATCAAGAGAGAAGAAGGTCATGGCTTCACTTTGTATGAGAATAATGTTGAGCTTTATACAAGAATGCAGGCCTTCTTTAAGGAACATTTAGCGAAGTAACTACTTCTCAAAGTAACTCATTGACGGCTCTGTCAGCTTGTACGATGGCAGCATCGACATAAGCAGAGCCGCCTGAGTCAGAATTGGCAATTGAGATATTACCGAATGGTTTTCTACCAATCACATGTGGATACCTCTCGTTATCGATACTGTCTGGCATCCTTCCATCAAAGAATGCATTATCAAATAAACTGTTGTATTCGTATGAGTAGCCGTGTGCCCAACGGTTAACAGTAATTCCTGCCAAATCTTCCTCTTTGAAATCAGAACCAAACATCGCACTCAAATGATCAATGATCTTGTCTTCATAATCCTGAAAACTGAGTTTCAGAATATCGTAGCGACCCTTTCTGTGTTGCTCTCGGTTCGTTAATCCTTCGTAGGGTCGAGTTGGGACGTGGTTCATTAAAAAAACAACGGGTTCAGCAAAGGTTTGAGGGTATTGATAGTCACCAATGCTCACAGGAAAATCTATATACATATTATTGAAAAATGAATTTGGACTAATTGCTCTGGAGATGCCTTTATTTGCGAACATATGCCAATTTTTCATTGCAACCTGAATCCAGACAAGAGGAACTTTAACATTGTATTTCAGGGCCTCTTTTTGCTTGTTGGGTAATTCAGGGCAAAGCTCAGGAATAATACCGTTGTAACAAGCCAAAATACATTTCTTGCCTGAAACTTTGTATAACTTTCCTTGATTAACATATATCACCTCAACGCCACCATTTACGTTCTTGACAGAAATGACTGTGCTTTCAAGTCGAATTTTTGTGTTCTGATCAGGCAAATCTAATTGTGAGTAATCTGCTTTAGCAGTCACAATGTCTTCCATGGTGTTGCCGGATATTGCATTTGGAATCATTTTTCTAACGAGCAACCTTGCAATGGTTGCATTCCCATCCGGGAAATGAAAAATATATGGCTCATCAGAAACTTCGTTCTTGCTCATGAATCCTTCAATGGTTTCATCATATGTGGAAATATCGTACATTTCATTTTCAGGCTCTGTTGTACCCTCATCTTCAGTGAAACCAAGGCCTGAAAAACCCGGAAGACCATCAGAGAAAGCACCGAAAGCAGGGATAGATTCTGTACCAACGCCCCAAAGTGACCATAACATGGTGTGAAAAAGGCCCACGACTTCATCGCCAACTTTGTGATACTTTCTTAGGTAATCTTCATAGCTCATATTTTCTAAATGATAAAACTTTTCCTCCAGAGTCATCTCAGGGAAAAAATCTGTCTTGTCTAAGAATAGTCTTGTGAACTCATCCTTGGACTTGTCTGAGATCGGCATCTCTTTCACAACTTTTTTTATATTTTCTGGTTTTGTGTTGTTCTTATGATTTATGTCATACCTATAGTTGGGAACATTGCGGACGATTTTATTCTCACCATAGGTTTCTTTATTAAAAAAGAACGAGGAAGTAAGTCCTCTATTTTTAAAATAATCAAAATCATAGGCAGTATAAAATTTCTGAAAATCAATCCCGAGGTCCGCCATCAACTTCTTTGATACCTCTTCATAATAACTCGGTGACTCTATGGACTGGCTGCCGCCATAAGTTAAGATTTCTCTTCCATCGACTTGAAATTCATTGCGCTTTGCATGCCCGCCAAAGTCATCATGATTGTCGAGTATAAGTATGTTTTGATTTAAAGCGGTGCGCTCTTGATAAAAATATGCTGCTGACAAACCCGATATTCCTCCTCCTACAACAATTAAATCATTGCTCTCCCCAAGATCTATGATCTCTTCAAGAAAATTTCCTCCGGCCAATGCAAGCCTATGAGCATGATCAAAAGAACCAGGGTGATTGCCTCTGATTCCTGTTAACGCAGGTGGATACTTAAAAGGATCAATATTCTTTGCTTTCAAAAAATCAATCGGTGCAACTGATGCTGCTAAACCATAGCTGACACCGTTTATGAAATCCCTTCTTGTTATTGAAAGCTTCTTCTTCATTGAACTAGTCTATTCTGAAAACAGTGGTTCCCTCAAGTACTGTCTCAATGACTCTTACTTCACCGACTTCCATTAGTGGAATTTCGTAAAGATTTCTTTCAAGAATAATAAGATCTGCAAACTTTCCAACTTCAATGCTTCCAGTAAGATCGCCTTGGTGCATTACCTCTGCAGCATTTATTGTGTAGGCCTTCAGCATCTCGGTTAGGTCCATCCTCTCCTTTTCATTCAATGTCCCTTCAACACGATTGCTTGGATCTTGTCTTGTTACTGCTGTCTCTATTGCGATCAATGGATTCATTGTTGTAACAGCCCAATCACTTCCGCCAACAATTGTCCCACCAGCATCATGAATACTCCTTATCGGATACATTCGATTCACTCTTTCAATTCCAAGTTCTGGAATATTTATCTCAGTAATCCATTCATCTGGCAGAGCCCATGCTGCTTGAAAGTTAGCCGAAATATTCAGTTCTGAAAACCTTGGAATGTCATCCTCATGAATCAATTGAAGGTGAGAAATATGATGCTTGTTATTGCTTATTCCATTGGTCTCAATTGCATGCTGGTAAGCATCAAGAACTGATCTCACTGCACGATCTCCAATAGCATGCGTCATGACTTGTGTGCCGTTTGCATCAAAACTTGCAATTGCATTGTTTAGTTCGTCTTGAGTGAAATATAACTGCCCATAAGATCCAGAATCAAGATATGGCTCAAGAATTGCACCAGTTTGTCCCTCAAGTACACCGTCTATGAATATCTTCACACAATTACTGTTAATTCTAGCGTGCTCAAACTCTGACCTTCTTTTATATATGTCTTCGAAGCCAGAAAATTCTTGCACATAATGCTGTCTTCCATACTCAATACATGCAGTCACCCTCAGGTTTAACTCTCCTCTCTCTGCAAGATCTCTAAAACTTATTAAATATGCCTCATTCACAGCAGCATCAATCATGGATGTGATGCCAAAACTACTTGCAAGACTCTGAGCATACAAAAGTCCATTCAAACGAAGCTCTGGCGTCTCTGTTGGTAAGACATCAGCGAGAAGATTCATTGCTGATGGCTCTCTTAGTGTGCCGCTTGGTTCTCCTGTGACAGGGTCTCTTTCTATGATCCCTTTAAAAGGATCTTTTGTTTCCTTATTGATGCCTGCCAATTCAAGTGCTTTTGTATTTACCAATGCATTGTGTCCATCTGACATCTCAATATATATTGGGATATCCTTGCTGACTTCATCGAACAATGATTTATTCGGATTTGCAGCAGGAAACAATCCGGCATTTAATCCTGCGCCAATAACCCAGCCCGAGGTTTTAACATGGTCTTCTTCCAAGCAGTCCCTAATTCTTTCTTGAATCGCATTGATACTGAGTAAGTCAAAAACAGAGCATTGTAAAAAATCCATGCCATTCCAAATGGGATGAGCATGAGCATCATGAAAGGAAGGCATCATCATCCTCCCTTGAAGATTGATGATCTCGGTAGATTCATCTGTATTATCTAATACATCAGCCTGACTACCCACCCGCTGAATGATGCCATCCTTGACCAGAATAGAATCTGCCACGGTTAGATTCTCGTCAAATGTATGGATGCTCCCATTGATATAAGCTTTGCTGTTCTCTGCGAAAAGATCAGTTACAGAAAGCACTGCAAGCAAAAGCACTGTTTGTTGTATAAGCTTATTTTTAATAACCACTTAATTATTTACCCGTTTTAATATTGATCCATTGTCTGGTCATCATACGATCGACTCTTGGGTTTGCTATCTCTGCTAAGAAGAGCTTATTCAATGTCTGCTGATCAGGATAGATTGCTTTATTATTCAAAATATCTTTTGAAATGAATTTTTTGGACTCAGGAATCGCATTTGGGAATTTGACCTTATTTGAGATCATAGCCATGACCTCAGGTTGAAGAATAAAATCAAGAAATAGATGCGCATTCTCAGCGTTTGGAGCATCGTTTGGTATGGACATCATGTCTACCCAAATCTGACCCCCCTCACGTGGAATCTCATATTCAATAATCACACCATTGTTGACTTCTCTTGCTCTATCGCCGGCTTGCAAAATGTCGCCGCTCCAACCAAATACAAGACATATCTCACCATTGGCAAGATCATTTATATATTTTGAAGAGTGAAAATATCTAATGTATGGCCTGATACTTTTTAGAAGCTCATAAGCCTCACCTCTGTAATCTGATGGATCTTTTGTATTGGGATCTTTTCCAATGTAAAAAAGTGCTGCCTTGAATACCTCACTTGGTGCATCAAGAAAAGCAATGCCGCATTTTTCAAAATTCTTTATCAAATCTGGCTTAAATAAAATATCAAAAGTATTCATCTCAAAACCTTCACCCATGATTTCATCTATGGCTGCACGATTGTATCCAATGCCTGTGGTTCCCCATAAATATGGAATGGCATATTTATTCTCAGGATCCATCGAGCTTAAAAGCTCCATCATAATTGGATCTAGGTTATTGAAATTAGGTATAGCTGTTTTATCCAATTCGAGGTGAATGTCTGCTCTGATCTGTCTGCCAAGATATTCGATGCTTGGTGAAACGATGTCATATCCCGTTGAACCAGCAAGTAGCTTTCCTTCAAGCACCTCATTGCTGTCGAAAACATCGTAGATGACTTTAATTCCTGTTGACTCCTCAAATTGATCGATGACAGATTGATCAATGTAGTCTGACCAGTTGTAGACTCTTACCTCTTCAGCATAGAGTGAAAATGATAGAAAAAAGAATATCGAGATGATTATCCAACTTTTTTTCACAACCGATCTCTGAGAGCGTAATAAAGCATGCCAAGATAAAATCCAGGCCATCGCAATAGTGTCCCTCCTGGAAAAGTCGGTATTTTAATTTTTGAGAAAATATCAAGGTTTGATACTGAGCCATCAATTGCCTCAGCAAGGACTGTTCCTGCAAGACTTGCCATAGCTACTCCATGTCCTGAATATCCATGTGCAAAATATACATTGGCGTGCAATCTGCCAACATGTGGCATTCGATTGACCGTCACTCCGACCCTTCCTCCCCAAGCATAATCAATCGTTTTATCATGCAGATGTGGGTAAACCTCAAGCATTGCTTTTCTTACATATGATTTCAAATCCTTTGGGAAGTTTCTTGTATAGTTCTCTCCTCCGCCAAACAAAAGTCGATTGTCTTGAGATATGCGAAAATAATGCACATGAAACTTGTTGTCATGAGCACAAATATCATCCCTATTTATATATCTCACTTCCTCTTCACTCATTGGCTCAGTGGCAATGATAAAGTTATTGATAGGCATTATTTTTACGGCCAATTTTTTTTCTAGGTTATCCAGATAGCCATTACAAGCCAAAACTACATGCCTAGACCTTACCTCTCCTTCGTTCGTCTTAACAATGCATGGGCTTTCATTTGAGTAGTTTACAACCCTCGAGTCTTCAAAAATTTTTACGCCGGATTCTTCTGCTGCCTTCGCAAGCCCAAGTGCATAGTTAAGTGGGTGAAGGTGCATTCCTCCCATGTCCAGTGATCCACCCCCGTCAAAGAATGGACTGTGAAACATTTCTTCTACTTCTTCAGGGCTCATGTAACGAATCAGATTATAGTCATAATCTGCATTCAGCTTTTCTACATATTCTTTGTGATGATGATCATCACTCCTGTCGTTTGATACAGTTGCATTTCCAACCTTCAGATCGCAATCAATCTCATGTTTTTCAATTCTGGTCTTTACGATACTCTTTCCGTATTCTGAGAGCTGCCAAAGCTCATTGGCCATGGTCTTTCCGTAATCTTTTTCTAATTCATGAATCTTTTTGTTATGGCCACTTCCAACCTGTCCTCCGTTACGTCCTGAAGCCCCCCATGCCAATTTGTTGGCTTCCAAAATTGTGACATCGTAACCTCTTTCAGAAAGATTCAGTGCAGTTAAAAGACCAGTATAGCCAGCGCCTACGACACATATATCTGTGTCATGTGAACCGCTTAGTGATGGTCTTTTTTTGAGGTTATTTGCAGTGTGATAGTAATAAGAGTCTGGATAACCGGTGGATTCTTTCATTTCAGTCGACTATAGCTTTTTTATAGCTTCTTGTGTTTCATCCAAGGTGGCACTCGCTTTATCAACAAGCTCGTCAATTTGCTCATGATTGATCACCAAAGGTGGTGCAATGATCATGCTGTCGCCAACGGCCCTCATGACCAAGCCATTTTTTATAGAAATATCTCTGCACAAAGAGCCCGTATTGAAATCACTGGGGAATCTGGATCGCTTTGCTTTATCGTTAGTCAGTTCAATTGCTCCCATTAATCCCTTTATCCTTGACTCGCCAACTATCGGATGATCCCCTAGAGATAACCATTTGTCCTTTAAATAAGGTGCTATTGAGTTCTTTACACTGTCCAAGATATTTTCTTTCTTGATCAATTCAATATTCTTGAGAGCCACAGCACAGGCTGCTGGGTGACCTGAATAAGTGAAGCCGTGTGCAAACTCACCACCTTGGTCAATTATGGTTCCTGCAACCCTATCACTGACCAAAACACCGCCGAGCGGTAAGTATCCTGAAGTAACTCCTTTGGCAAATGGAATCATATCGGGTTTGATCTCATAGAAAGTAGAACCAAACCACTCTCCTAGTCTTCCAAATCCTGTGATGACTTCGTCAGCAATCAAGAGGATTCCATAGTGGTCACATATTCTCTGAACTTCTGGCCAATAGCTATCTGGCGGAATGATCACGCCGCCTGCTCCCTGAATTGGTTCTGCAATAAATGCAGCTACATTTTCCACTCCATGTTCCTCAATGGCTCTTTCAAGATCTCTTGCTGCATTTATGCCAAATTCATCAGGATCAAGATCTCCTCCCTCTCCGTACCAATAAGGTTGTTGGATATGGTCGATTCCCGGAATAGGTAACCCGCCTTGCTGATGCATTCCAGTCATCCCCCCTAAACTTGCTCCAGCCACAGTGCTCCCGTGATATGCATTATTTCTTCCAAGAATGATTTGTTTTTCTGGATGGCCCAGAAGGCTCCAATAATACCTAACCATTCTTAAGACGGTGTCGTTTGATTCTGAGCCTGAGCCAGTGAAGAAAACATGGTTTAAATGATCTGGTGCAAGCTCACCTATGACTCTACTGAGTTCAATTGCAGGCGGGTGTGTACACTGAAAAAAGTTATTGTAATAGGGTAACTCCTGCATTTGTTCATAAGCAGCTTGCGAAAGCTCATCTCTACCATAACCCAAATTGACATTCCAAAGACCTGACATGCCATCTAGGATTTGATTGCCTTCTGCATCCCAAATATATACTCCATCACCTTTTGTGATTACTCTGGTGCCTTTTTCTGCTAACTCACCATGATCAGTAAATGGATGAAGATGATGCTCGCTATCAAGCTTTTGCCAATTTTTTAATTCTTTATTCATATTTAAACGCTCAAGAGTAGGTTCTCTCTTTCCCAGGGGCTGATTACCTGAAAGTACTCATTATACTCATCCTCTTTCATTGCGACATAGATTTGCAAAAACCGATTGCCCATCAAGGCAGGCATGGCTTCACTCTCTCTTAAAATATCAATCGCTGTTGAAAGATTTTTTGGAAGGTTGAACTGCATATTTGACGCGTTTGAGTCCTCGGGTGCAGTTGGTTGAAGTGATTTCTGGATTCCTAGATAGCCACAAGCAAGAGAAGAAGCAATTGATAGATATGGATTCACATCAGCTCCACCGATTCTGAACTCAACCCTTTTGTTCTCAGGCGATGAAGTGGGCACCCTCAGCCCTGTTGTTCTATTATCATAGCCCCAGCACAAGTTGATCGGTGCATTTTGGAATCGCTGAAACCTACGGTATGAGTTCACGTAAGGTGCATTGAACAAAATTGACTCAGGGGTAAACTGCTGAAGGCCTGCTATGAATCCTCTAAATGTATCTGTTTCATCTTGAGCATTTGAAAAAACATTTTCTCCCGAATCATCATCAACTAAAGAAATATGCCAATGCATTGCACTGCCTGGTTGATCCTCAAGAGGTTTTGCTAAGAAAGTTGCATATATCCCATGTTGCATTGCCGCCTCTCTGATGAGTCTTTTGAAAATCATCACCTGATCACATATTTTGAGTGGATCATCATGCTCAAAATTGATTTCCAGTTGCGCGGTTCCCATTTCATGCTCAAGTGTATCTATTTTGATGTTCATGGCATCTGAATATGAGTGAATTTGATCAATGATTGGCTCAAATTCATCCAATGCATCCAAGCTGAAGGGTCGTCTGACTGTTTCTTGCCGACCAGATCGACCAATTGGTGTTTCAAGTGCTTGATTGGGGTCAGTGTTTCTCTGAACAAGGTAAAACTCGAGTTCAGGTGCCACAACGGGTCTCATTCCCAAATCACGATACAGCTGAAGAATATTCTTAAGGACTTGTCTGGGAGAGATATCGACATTAGAACCATCCTCATAAAAGCAATCGTTCACTACTGTGGCTGTGGGATCTTTCATCCAAGGTAGAATTTTTAATGTTGAGAGATCGGGTCTGATCAGTATGTCTCTATCTGCAGGATTGATGTATCCGTCAGGAAGAAATTTTCCTGTCACAGATTGGGTAAATACAGATTCTGGCAATCTGATTACTGAGCCTGATGTAAATTTTTCAACTGGAATGAGTTTACCTCTGGCCGTACCTGCCATATCTGGAACTATGGTTTCGACTTCTTGAATACTGTTCTCAATAAGCCAATTGCTTATGTCTTTATCTTCCATGTTTTTTTGAGTACTCCAGACAAGATGAACCAAAAGCTTCGAATATCTTTCTTGATACCAGGCTTTTCTCTGGTTTCCATTCTGGATGCCATTGGACGGACAAATTAAATCCGGCTGCATCCTTAATGGTGAATGCTTCAACCAAGCCATCATGTGAAAGCGCCTCAATGTTCAAGCCTTCGCCTAGTTCCTTTACGCCCTGCCCATGAAGTGAGTTCACCTCAGCTTCTTTAAGCTCGGTTAATTGATGCAGATACCCGCCCTGCTCAAAATGTACAATGTGGCTAATATCATATTGATCCTCAACGCTTGCATTGCGGTCAAAATCATGGCCCTTAAAATCGGATTCCTTTTCTAGAGACTGATACAAGGAACCGCCAAAAATAACATTCATTTCCTGAAACCCTCGACAAATAGCGAGAATTGGCAATTCCATATCTATGATCTTTTTTACTGCACTGAAAACATATTCATCGCGATCAGGGTCTATGAGCATTTCAGAATCATTGATTGTGTCACTATATCTATCTGGGTGTACATTCGATAAGCTGCCAGTCAGCAAGAATCCATCAAGGCGGTTTAAGATTGATCTCATTGAAGACAGGTCATCACTTGGGATAAGAACAGATGTGACGTTTGAGAATTGATGAATTGCTTTGATGTACTTCTCTCCCACAACATGAAAGGGGTGCCGTTCAATTTCTTTACGACAACAGACAATACCGACAAGTGGCTTATTAGAGCTAGACATATATGT
>LUMG01000488.1_pt1 | contig 9979 bp, 8 predicted proteins | sample 729691 | NCBI WGS metagenome assembly LUMG01 (sample SAMN03860269, study PRJNA289734) | marine metagenome | biome: seawater column; feature: ocean; material: water; isolation source: Red Sea water column Station 34 - depth 50m | place: Saudi Arabia: Red Sea | collected 2011-10-15 | depth 50 m
AGTGAAATTGAACAATCTGCTTATTCACTTTATCTCAATTCTATACTCTACAGCTTTTATCCATTATTCATGCTTTTATTTGTTTTCTTGGTCGCAGGCACAGGTAAAGATTTTGGCATGATGTATCAGTATGAGATTGCTGCACGTTCAGGAAAAGACCCTTCTCTTCAACAAAAAAGTAAGGGTTACACAAATGAAGACGAAACAAAGCAGCTTGAACCAGCAGATCCATCTAAAGCAAGAGCTTTTAATGCATTCATTCCAATCTTAATGTTTATTCTTTCCACAATTGCAGGACTCTATAGCACTGGTGAAGGCGAGAATCTTCAGGATATCATTGGTTCTGCAGATGCATATACTGCTTTGTTATGGGGCTCATTGGCAGGCGTTCTAACTGGGTTCACACTAACAATACTTCAACAAATTTTGTCACTGGAAGAAACTGTGCAGGCTTGGTATGAGGGCGTGAAGTTTATGATTTTTGCAATCATTGTTTTGATTTTGGCATGGTCCTTGGCTCAGACAACAGAGATTTTACAAACAGCGAACTATTTGGTCTCGATATTGGGAGAATTCTTACCAGTTCCATTGATTCCAACTGTCATCTTCCTTTTATCTGCAGCAACTGCTTTTGCTACAGGATCCAGTTGGGGAACAATGGGTATTTTTTACCCAATTGTTATTCCTCTGGCTTGGCAGATCATGTTTTTAAATGGTGTTGCTGACATGGAGCATATTCATATTATCTATTCATCAGTGGCATGTGTAATTTGTGGAGCAGTTTGGGGTGATCATTGTTCTCCGATCTCTGACACTACAATTATGTCTTCCATGGCATCCGGTTGTAATCACATTGATCATGTTGCAACTCAACTTCCTTATGCATTGAGCGTAGGAACCATTGCATTGCTTTTGGGGACAGTTCCAACGGGTTATGGCGTTTCACCTTTGATCATGATCCCAGTTGGACTCCTTACTGTATTTATTTTGTTATCAATTTTTGGAAAAAGAGTGGAGTAAAGAATGGAGAAAGTTTCATCCAATCGAAGTTTCAATGGAGTTCATGAAGTTTGGTCGCATGATTCAGGCGCAACATCATGCAAAATGACATTTTCAATATATCTTCCTGATAATCAAGATGGGAAAAAACTGAAAACTTTAATCTGGTTATCTGGTCTGACCTGTACAGAGGAAAATTTTAGAGTGAAGTCAGGTGTTCAAAGATTTGCATCAGAGCAAAACATGATAATTGTTTCACCAGATACCAGCCCGAGGGGTGATGATGTCCCAGACGATCCAAATTATGACTTTGCACAAGGTGCTGGTTTTTATCTCGATGCAACTGAGGAACCTTGGTCTAAGAACTTCAGAATGTATTCCTACGTTGTAGATGAACTCACGCAGCTTATAAAAGATCATTTTCCAGTCGATTCAAATCGTCTAGGCATATCTGGGCACTCGATGGGAGGCCATGGCGCTTTGACCATTGCAATAAAGAACCCAGATATATTTAAATCTGTCTCAGCCTTTTCTCCTATTTGCAATCCAGTAAACATCCCATGGGGGAAGAAGGCTTTCTCAAAATATCTTGGAAGTGACGAATCTTCATGGCAGAACTATGATTCATGTAGCTTGATTGCTAACAAAGGATGGCAATCAGAAATTCTAATTGATCAAGGAGATGAGGATGAGTTCTTGGCTGATCAATTAAAGCCAGAATCATTCGTTAAAGCCTGTGAGGAAAATAGTGTTTCAGTTACTCTCAGAATGCAGCCAGGTTACGATCATAGTTATTTCTTTATCTCGACCTTTATTCAAGATCACATAGAGTGGCACAGTGAGAGACTATGATGTGTGTGATTTGAGCTCGCTCAAGTACCACTTGATGAACCGACGTGTACTTTGCTCTTTATCGGTATAGGGCCCTGATTTATATTTGATCGAGTTTACACCTTTTTGGTTATTCACAATGATCGTTTCATCAGCATAAGTGGTCACGTCCCAAAGCCACATTAGTTTATCTTTGTCATAGTCCTTGCCTTCTTCCGCATCTTTGTTAACAAGCCAATAAATATCGCACTGACATTGATTTTGGCTTACTGGGGTAAAGATATAACCAACGATATGATCACAATATGCGAGGAAATAACTAACGGGACCAATATTAAAGTCTGAACAGCCTTGATTAAATTCTTTTATGTCTCCCAAGAGTGGGGCCAGTGGTTTACCATCTTTGCTTCCAGTCATATAGCCATCAAATAGTGCATATCTTGAGTAGGCATATTGTTCTTGATTGGGGTCTTTGTTTGAAAAATCTTTATTGACTTCAAATTCTTTGAGCCCACAGCTCTCTAAATTTTCCATCATTTTTTCTTGAGCTTCATCAAATCCAGGTTCATCTTCGATTTTAAGTGAGTGTGAGAGAGAGTATTCGGGGTGAGCTGGAGCACAGTGATAGCATTCTTGATAATTTTCAACTGCAAGCTTCCAATTTGAAGCAATGGGATAGTTTTTATGAGCGGCAACTTTTAGATCTTCAAATCCAAACATCTCAAAGGGTTCTTTCAAGTCACTTTGAAGATTTGCTAAAGATTGAGGATTATCCGAAAGGTTTATGAGAAGCATTCCAGAGACAGATGCAATATTACACGGGTGGAGTCCAAGTGTTGATTTATCAATGCCTTCTCTCAGACTCTTTGCTGCCAAAAGCTTTCCATCAAGATTATATGTCCAGCTGTGATATGGACATGAAAAGCGTGAGGTGTTTCCACTTTCCTCAAGACAAATTCTCGAACCCCGATGACGACAAACGTTAAAGAATGCTTTTACTTCATTCTCTTTATTTCTAAGAACAATAATTTCTTCATCAAGTAATTTATATACGAAGTAATCGCCTTTATTTGGAATCTGTGACTCATGTCCTATAAAGATCCAGCTATCATAGAAAATATGGTTCTTTTCAAGATCAAATATTGACTCATCTTTATAGAATCTCTGGTCGAGTGACCAGTCTTCTTGATGATGATTTAATAATTCTTTAATACTCTTCATGGTTATCGTCAAATTGGCTACGAATCTAACATAAATCTAAGTTTTCTTTAACACAATCTATGAATTACTTATGTTCTTCGTCTTTTTCTTTTTGATCGGATTTCCACCTCATTCTTTTCTGGGAATTTGAAAACCTTCTTTAATTCTGAAAAATCATCACTTTCATGAGGTATTGACATTGCTTTTACAAAATAGTCTTGAAAAAGAGGTTCAGTTGCAGTCTCAATTTTTTCAATTTTCCTTACAGCAGTTTCTATTTCTTGTCGACTTTCTGAATCTAGTAGGGCGATTCTTGCACCAGTGCTTGCTGCATTTCCGGAAGAAGATACTTCACTGATTTTACAGTTTGGTATGAGTCCGAGCATCATTGCGTATTTCACATCTATATGGCTACCAAATGCACCAGCAAATCGAATTTTATCGACCTGATTGATTCCAATCTTGTCCATTAATAATTTGGCGCCAGCATAAAGTGCAGCTTTTGCAAGCTGGATGGCACGAATATCATTTTGAGTGATCACTATCTTTTGACTTCCATCAAATAAAATATATGAGAATGTTCTACCGTCTTTAAAAATTAAGTCTGTTGTCCTTTCTGTTTGTTCTTGTATCAGACCTTCAGATGAAATGATTCCACAAAGAAACATTTCAGCAATTGCCTCGATGATTCCTGATCCGCAGATTCCTGTGACCCCTATGTTTTCTGTATCTTCTTCAAAACCGGACTCATCGGACCAAAGGTCAGAGCCGATGACTTTAATTTTTGCAGACAGTGTTTCAGGATCAATTCTTACTCTTTCGATCGCACCAGGCGCAGCCCTTTGTCCAGAGTTAATCTGGGCACCTTCAAAAGCAGGCCCAGTTGGACTGGATGCTGCAAGTACTTTATCTTTATTGCCAACAATGATTTCAGCATTAGTTCCAACATCAACTATCAAGCTATATTTCTCTTCTTCATATGGTTTTTCTGCCAATATCACTGCGGCAGCATCTGCGCCAACATGCCCTGCAAGACAAGGAAGCACATAGACGGATGCATTTTCATTGATGCCTAGATCTAGATTTTTCGATAGTTCTGTTACTGAATCAGATGTTTCTAGCTTGAATGGTGCAACGCCTAGTGGAACTGGGTCAAAACCAAGAAATAGGTGATGCATGACTGGATTTCCAACCACAGTTGCTTCTAGAATTTGTTCAGGATCTATTTTATGCGTTTCACATGCTTTCATGATCAACTGCTTAATTGAATTTCTTACAGTTTCAGTTAGTTTTTTTTCAGAGCCTGGGTTAAGCATGCAATAAGAAACTCGACTCATCAGATCTTCTCCAAATCTGATTTGTGGGTTCATTGAGCCTTCAGATGCCAGCACCTCACCGGTTTGAAGATCACTGAGATTGACAGCAAGCGTAGTCGATCCTATATCAATTGATACGCCGTAAATCTTTTCTACCAATCCAGGCCAAAAATCTACCACGCTATTTTTCTCCCGAACCGCAATAGTTATATTCTCGGACTCACTGAATGATTTGTAATCAAAGTTTTTTGGAAGCATTTGGCTGATTTCGATTTCCCAATCAACACTGAGCTTTTTCTTTATTAGTTCTTCAAGGTGATCATTAGAGTCAATTGATGACTGACCGATGTCTATAAGGTGCAGTTTTGATATTGGATTTATAGTTACAGAAGAGGCTTCAAATTCTTTTCTGACAACCTGTTGATGAAGCTGACTCTCTTCGGGGACATCTATGACGATGTCGCCAGAGATCATTGTTTGACAACCAAGCCTCCTTGATGATTCCAATCCTTTTCTTTTTGAATATTTTATTTCTGATTCAGTTAATCGGTTGAGGTTAGAGAGGTTAGAAGTAATACCATGTTTTGCAAATTCTCCCTCAGTGGGTTCAATTTGACATCTTCCACAAATCGCTCGTCCACCACATACAGAATCAAGATCCACCCCAAGACTTCTTGATGCCTGGAGTATGGTTGTACCTTTTTCGAACTCACCCCTCTTTCCGGAAGGCATAAAGATAATTTGAAACTGATTTTTTTCAGCCATGGCTGTTAATCTAGCTCTTGGACCTTCTTCTTCTGGTCCTTTTTGATTTAGTGCCTGGTTCTCGGTAATTGGCAATCCATTCTGAGCACTCTGGGTCATTGCCGGCAACCACATTTGCCGCTTTAACAGATTGCATTATTTCTTTTTCAAGAGGATTCGTAATAGCGCTTGTCATCCCTGCACCGATCGCCATTGCAATAAACGCTGTGTTGAGACCAAGTCTATTTGGCAATCCAAAACTAAGATTTGAGGCGCCACAAGTTGTATTTACACCCAAATCATTTTGCAGCATCTTGATCAGCTCCATGACTTGTTTTCCAGCGGAATTGATTGCTCCAATGGGCATAACCAATGGATCAATTACAATATCTTCTTTCGGAATTCCATGATCCATTGCTCTCTCAACTATCTTTTTTGCGACTTCATATCGAACGTTAATATCTCTAACCTATCTTCTTCACCTGTTACAGAGTTTAGAAGAGCTTTTCCTTTATAGGCTTCTAGCCCAGCTTTTAGTGCGTCAATTATGGACGAATCTATACATAGCGGAATATCAAAATGATCCTGAATAAGTTTAATGCTATCAGCAAGAATTTTTGGCTCATCCGCCAATGGAACACCTGCATTCACATCTAACATTTGGGCTCCAGCCAGAACTTGTGCCTCTGCATCACTTAATACACGATCAAGATTTCCTGCTTTCATTTCCTCAGTTAGAAGCTTTCTGCCTGTCGGATTAATTCTTTCTCCAATAACAGTAAAAGGACTGTTCGGACCGATGATGATTTCTTTTCGGTCTGAGCTGATTTTTGTATTTGCCATATCTTTATTTACCTTTCTTTATGCCTTTAGATTTTACTGTTTTTTCTAGTAAATCATCTGAAAACATTGTCTCAAGTAATTCGATTTCATGGTCGACAATGGATTGTGGATTATCTGCTTCAATATTTTTAATATCTCTTCTCCAATCTTAAAAATAATATGTGAAGGAATGTCACGCCAAAATACAGTAATTAGTTTGCCCATTTATTTCATCGCCTTATTCAATTGATTTTCAAGGTTATTTAAACCAGTGAAGAGGGCAGAAAACTCAAGATTGAGATAATCAGCACATTCCCTAGCCTTTGATTCCAGAACATTGTCTTGTTTCTGTGCTAGATACACAACATTTTTATAATTCTTGAAATACTCTTCTTTTAAAGCCGGATATTTTTGAATACCAAGACCATCGATCACAAGTCGATCAAAATTTTTAACCAAAAAATCCGTGAGATAGAATGTTCCGATTTCTTTTTCACTTAACTCTTTGAAAACTGAGGATCCTGAATAAAACTCATAACAATGCGCACCATCTAACCTCTCAATATCATAATCTTTGAGTATCAAGTCGATTAATCCTCCAGTGCCGCAGTCTGCATATGCTAGAAATATTTTTGAGTAGTCATTGAGATTAGTATCAATGGCCTCTTTTATTTTTTTTGGCAGTATTTTTGGTGTGTTATGCAGGTCTGCATTTAAGCATTGAAGTCTGACATTATCCCAATTATTTAATTCTATAATTTCTCTGACTTCATGCGCTATGGCACCACATCCAATGATCAGAATTTCTTTATCTTTCATTACTTAGCCCTGAGTAAATGGCAAGATAAAAATCATAGCATATCGTTTCTCTTTCAATTAAAAATTGAGATGAAGTTAGCTTCTGCTCCTTCTTCTGCTTCTTCTTCTCTCATCGCTTTAACATGAAGATGGGTTGTCCCGCAGCATCCCCCAATTATTTTTGCGCCTAAACTTCTCGCATATATAGCATATTGAGCCATCATCTCAGGAGTTCCGTCATATACTATTTCAGTGCCTCTGAATTGTGGTATCCCACAATTTCCTTTGGCGACAATAAACTGATTGTTTCCCAAAGTTGATTGACTGAAACACATAATTGATCCAATAAGTTCTGCAGCACCTATTCCACAATTTGCCCCGTATCCAATAACAACATCACAATATTTATCTGAGAGAATAGCCAATTCTCTTGGCTCAAGGCCCATCATGGATTTTCCATGTGTATCAAAACTGTAACTACATATTGTTGGTAAACCAGTTTTCACTGCAGCACTAATAGCAGCATCCATTTCTTCACTTGAGGACATGGTTTCTATCCAAAGCAAATCGGACCCGCCTTCTTTCAATGCCATTGCTTGGTCTGTGAAGGCAAGAATTGCATCCTCAATTGAAAGAGACCCTATTGGATGAAGTATTTCTCCTGTGGGTCCAATTGAGCCTGCCACCAATACTTTTTTCTTAGATGAGTCTGCATTTCTTCTGGCTATTTGAGCAGCTTCAAAATTAATGTCTCTGACTTTATCTTCAGAGTTATGAAGAGCTAGCCTATATTTGTTTGCACCAAAGGAATTAGTAAGAATTATATCAGAGCCAGCTTCTATGAATTTTTTGTGATTATTTGATACCAAATCTGGTTTCTCTTGATTCCATAACTCAGGTGGATAACCAGACTCAAGGCCCATATCAAATAAATTGGTTCCTGTTGCACCATCTGCAAGAAGATAACCTTTTTTATCTATTAATTTTAAAAAAAACCTGTTTGCTTAAAAAAGCTAACAGGTTAGTTATGTTTTTTAACTCCCTTTTAGCGTTTTTATACACCTGCAAGTTGGTTTAAATCGGTGTTAGTTTTAATCCTATCTCATAAAAATTAATTTTGTATCAAAATTAGAGCCTCAATTTTAACCTTTTCTGATGATTAGATTATTTGAAAGGATTATAATTATTTATTGAATATAAACCTCATACTAAAATGTCCCACGTTAAATCATATTATGCTGCTACAGCAAACCAAGATCTGAAATATGAGCAACTTAACTCAAATCTAAGAACTCAAGTCTGTGTGATCGGTGGAGGTTTTACAGGACTCAATACAGCCATCAATCTCGCAAAGAAAGGTTACGATGTTGTTCTAATTGAGTCCGAGAAGATTGGATGGGGAGCAAGTGGAAGGAACGGAGGACAGCTCATCAGCGGGTTCTCTTTTAGCGACCATTTTGAGAAAAAAGGCACAGAAAATGATATTCAAAACATTTGGCAGCTTGGTGCAAAATCTGCAGATCTGGTAAGAGAAAGAATTTCTGAATTCTCTATCGATTGCGACCTTAAAGAGGGGTTCATTGATGTTGCAACAAACAGAAAGCACATGGATGAATTGATTGATCGATCAGAAGAATGGAAACAGTCTGGTTATCATCATAATTTGGAATTGGTTGATGAGAATCAAGTGAAAAAATACGTTAACAGTGATTCATATGTTGGTGGATTAATTGATTCAGGATCAGGCCATATTCACCCCCTCAATCTTTGTTTGGGAGAAGCAAAGGCAGCTTCAGAACTTGGAGTTATGATCTATGAGGATACCCATGCAGTTAAAATTTCAGGAGGAAGCCCATCAAAAGTAGCCACAGAGAATGGAATTATCGAATCAGATTATATTGTCATTGCTGCTAATGCATATATTGGAGACTTGAATAAAAAACTGAGAAGAATGGTTATGCCCGCGGCAAGTTGCATTATTGCAACCGAGCCTTTGAGTAGTGAATTAGCAGAAAAAGTGATTCCATCAGACATGGCAGTTTGCGATCAAAATACAATTTTAGATTATTATCGCCTCTCGGCAGACAAGAGAATGTTGTTTGGCGGAAGGTTTAATTATTCAGGTAAAATTCCAAGCGACGATAAAATAAAGATCGAGATAAAGAAGAGGATGGTGTCTGTTTTCCCAGAGTTATCAGAAGCGAGAGTTGATTATGCTTGGTCGGGGAATGTTGCAGTAAGTCTCAAGAAGATTCCTCAGTTAGGAAGAATAGATAATAATATTCTTTACTCTCAGGGTTATTCAGGACATGGTGTTGCACCAACACATATGGCAGCTAAAGTTATTGCTGATGCAATTGACGGAGACGATGAAGTCCTGAATACATTATCATCTGTGAATCACATTCAATTACCAGGCGGGAAATGGTTTTCCAGTCCAGCGACAGCCATTGGCATGATGTACTATCAGCTAAAGGATAAGATTGCGAACTTTTCTAGATAGATATTCCTGATCGCTTCACTGTTTCTGGTATTGCAGATAGATTCCTTGGCGCCATAAGGTGAGCCCCATGAACACCTTCAATTTCTTGGAATGACTCAATAAGTTCAGCACAAATATTTATCCCTTCCTGAATTTGATCTCCAGCACTCTCCATCCTTTTCACAATGGAGTCTGGCATAACTGTTCCAAATAACTTATCTCGCATCCATTTTGCTGATTTATCGCTTCTTAGTGGACCAATACCGATGATGAAATAAAGCTTTTCAGATAGACCTGTTTCGACAATTCTTTGCATATACTTTTTCACCAGCTCCACGTCATAGCAAAATTGAGTTTGGATAAACCTTGCCCCAAAGGATGCTTTTTCATTCAATGCTTTGGGTTCCCAGTTTTCTTCAGGCTCATGCAGAATTGCTGCACCTCCAGGAAAAAAGTTCGATTTTGTTTGCAGTTCCTTACCTGACATTGTTTTTCCCTCAGCATTCATCAGATCCATGATTGAGAGGATGGTTTTAGAGTTGATATCAAAAACAGCTTTAGCATCTTTTTGATCACCATTTTTTACAGGATCACCAGCAAGGGTTAAGACATTATTAATATCAAGAGCAGAGGCTCCCATTAGATCACTTTGTATCGCCAGTCTATTTCTATCTCTGCAAGTGATTTGGAGTATGGGATCAATTCCTTGATTCCTGACAATAGTAGAGCCCGCAAGACTAGACATATGCGCTGTCGCACCAGGATTATCAGTTACATTTATTGCATG
>LUMG01000171.1_pt1 | contig 9973 bp, 14 predicted proteins | sample 729691 | NCBI WGS metagenome assembly LUMG01 (sample SAMN03860269, study PRJNA289734) | marine metagenome | biome: seawater column; feature: ocean; material: water; isolation source: Red Sea water column Station 34 - depth 50m | place: Saudi Arabia: Red Sea | collected 2011-10-15 | depth 50 m
TGGACCCTTAGAGTCAGTGCATTTGCTCTTCTTTTAACTACAGACGAGTATCCGCCATTTCGCTTGAAAGAATAATAAAAGTATTTAGGAGAAACCTAGACTTTCAACAAATTCAAGCTGATTAATAAGAATAAGACTTATTTTTATTGGGCTTAACTTTTGGAAGTAAGTTAGGGTCAGGTGAGGCGAAAACCGTACCATTTTCAGACGAAAGCTCATCACCATAAGGTAGGGATGAAACCTCTACACCGCCGTGACAAATTATTTCTCTCGACTCTACTTCTTCTTTAATATACTCGGGGGTAGAGCTAGAATCCATCCATCCACATAGCTGATCATTAGACCAGTCATCAAGATATCCTGCATAGACGCTGGTTGCAAAACTAAAACACAGGGAAACTAATACTAGTTTTTTCATTAGACAAAACAATGTTTATAAAAAGAACACTAAATATATGCTAACTTGTTAAAAAATATATGTAAATTATGTGTTGTTTTAATGGAGTTACCTTTTATAGCTGGGCAGATAAATGTTTAATATGGCGCGCAAACAATTTCATGATGAAATGAGACTCACCGTTACTCGTGCCCCTACTCATGAGACTATTATTGAGCTCAGGGAACAGCTTAAGCTGGTTCAAAATATAGTTGATTATTGGGAGAATAAATCTAGCAAAAGAGCCTTTGGTAAAATTCAAAAAAGCAATATATCTTTTGAAAAGTGGAGAGAGATATACTTGCGTTATGGCTGGACTGAGATTTCAGACTATCGTTGCTTTTATAATCCTAAAAGCGTCTCAATTGAAAATGAATCAATAACAGCCCTCCCATCTATCGAAGGGAATAGTGACAATGAGCAAAGCGGGACATGGGCATCTTACGAGCTTGACAAGTCTTATTCAACCTTTTGGAAAGTTTGGGATAAGTACTATCGAAAATGGGAATTCAGGCTCAATAAGTTAGAGAGAGAGCGATTTGATATGAGACGAGTATCCCAGACTCAGACCACCCGTATAGAAGAGGCTCTCTTTGTTCTTCTTGGTCTCAGTCCATCAGTTCAGGGTACAACAGGTTTTGAAAACTTTAGCCTCAGTGAAAGATTATTCGAGACTGACAGCGTTGAATATCAAGACTATCAAGGTAATAAACTTGTAGTCAATAGTAACCTATACTCCAATGATGATTATGGGCCTCTTGAATGGTATCTCAAACAAAAAAAAGAGTATGTCTTAATTGAAAGGCTTGCAACAAGGGGTCAGCCTTCAGATTTTAGTGATCGACTCTCGTCTATTAAGTTTAATGAGTGGGCATACAAAAACAATTACTTAGAAGATAGGGTTCCAAAAATTAGGAATAGTGAAGATAGTCCATTTGGTGAGGGTTTTGCCTTTAGGTTATACACTTCACTATTAGAGGCTGGTTATATCAAAGGTGCATTTGATCATATATGGGAGCTTGCTGATGGCATGTCCTGGGCTTCGCTGAGTTATCTTGCATCAGAGCTTACCACTAGGAAACTGGTCAAAACCTTTAATCCCTATGAAAACATTCAGAAATATATTAACTACTCATCAGCCTACCCACTAAAGGATCAATCAATGCTAGCGTCATCTGATTTCTTGCATCACACAAATGATGATAAGATTTATAGGCAGGAGTGCGACTTAATCGATGCTGCTCTTTTAAATCTTGAGCCGAGCAAAGCTATTGAAAATTAATGAATCAAGGAGACAAAATGAAGATACTGGAATTGTTAGATGCTCAGTTAGTGTTAGTTGACTTAGAGGTCAATCTTGGAGACCAAAAGCAAAATAGTCCAACTCTATGCGCCAAATACAATGAAAAAATTATTCCTCTAAATACGCCAGATGGAAGGCCAATTTTAATGAATTTAGAAAACGCACTGTGACCGATATAAACGAACTCATTGATATGGCTTGGAGTGACGACGTCACTTTCTCAGACATTGAAAAAGCTACAGGCCTTAAAGAGTCTAAAGTCAAACGCATTATGCAGGCTAATCTTAAGCCTAGCTCCTATAAACTCTGGCGCAATAGGGTTCGCTGGATTAAAGAAAAAAGAAAAAAAATTAGTAATTAAATATCACTTATAAAAAAGGGATTCGAGAAGAGCATGGTCAATTAACTGAAAAATCCTAGAGGTAATCGTCTAGTAAATCATCCAGAGTATTCCTTGATCCTTGCCATGAATCTATCACTTCAATGTATCTCCGAAGTATCTTATTGTTGAGAGCACTACCTCCAGCCATATTAACCAAGTCGTAAGTTAATTCACGCATATTAATATGGTCATCATTGTCATAATCATAGTTTAGGAGGATAAGCTCAGCCAAAGCTGGCGCTAAAAACATACTTGCTGAGGAAGCAATGACTCTCTCATTAAATTGTAGTTCACCTCTTAAAGTAAGCCACTTTACTACAAATCGAGAAAATCTTGTGAGCTCTGCACGTGAGAGTTTATTGTTATTTGATGCATCAGCAAAATCTATGAACTCTCGTAAACAATCCATCGCACTATCATCACTACACTTGCTTCTGACTTTATAAATAAATTTGTCAAACTCGATAGCATCGCTTTCTAAAGTGATGTAGCCAATGTCATCATTTAGAATATTGCAACTTAGTAATCGATAAGGAATATAAAAGCTAGCTAATTCAAGCTCCTCAAACATTGGAGACTCAAAATAATAATCTTGCAATAAGCTTGTATATTCATTACTCAAAAGAATGTTGTCTTTGAGCATATGAAGATCACCAGAATTTGAGCTCTTAAAATACTCGGTTGAATACTCGTTGTACTGCTCTTCAACAAGAGACATAAGTTTTTGATTGGGCTGATACTCTCTGGATAAAATTTCATCATGAAGCACTATAACTTCAAAATCTATATTATTACAGTCATCACCTAAATACCATTTTCCTATTCTTTCTTCAGCTATTCCAGGGGAGTCTTTTAGGGCCTTTTGAAAAGCCATCATAGTGTCCGCATTATCATTCTGCAGATCCATTAAAGTAGTATCAAGAATTGGCTCTACCGTGATTCCAATTTCTGCAAGATCACTTATTGCGCCTTGGTGGCCTCGATTCGCTGCCTTTGTAATCCACTCAATTGCGTTAGCATTTTCAGTACTTAACTCCTCTCCAGAATCTAAATAGCTCAATCCCAACCAATACTGTGAAAATGCATCACCATTAATTGCGGCTTCTTTCTCCCATTTTGTGCTCAACTCTTGATCAGCATCAACCCCTGTTCCTGAACTATAAAAATATGACAACCAGGCCTGAGAATATGCATCTCCCAATTGCGCTCTTTGTAAGAATCCGCTAAACGATTTTTTGCGCCAAGACTCAGCTAAGTCATTATCTTCAAAAATCTCCTCATAATGCTGTGCAAGGTAATACTGAGCTTCGGGATCACCCTCTTCCGATAGGAGCATCAACCCTTCCAGTGATTTTTCTCTCCAGGACAGTGCAAGCAATTCATCCTGCTCTATGTCACCCTCACCACTTTCATAAATATATGCAAGATACCTTTGAGCTTTTGCATCACCCTGTTCAGCCAAAATCTTGAATTGCGGATATGCCGCTTCAATATTCTCCTTGAAGTATTTATCAACTGCATACTCAAATGTAGCATAAGATAATCCACCAAAACCAAGCAAGAGAATTAGAAGTAATATTTTTTTATACATGAACTATTAATCGAAGTAAAAATTAGTACAAAGCTAATTGTATATCTTCAATGAATACATATCAACTTTAACTATATTGGGACTATATTTTTTCTCTTTTAATAGGGGGTATTGATTAATAGAATTCTAGAGATGCGATAGAAATATCAGACTTAAAGTCTCGACCATAGGCCACGATACCAAAATCTCGAATTTGACTGATGTCTAGAGTTGTCTCCTTTGAGTTTGAGCGCCTAAAATCACTAAACGGCAGTTCAACTATCCTCCAATCAGCTCCTGCATTGAATGTATGGAAGTAATAATCACTAGGTGACCAATTGAAATAAGTTCGAATCATCACATGGTAGATTTCTCCATTCCCACGAACCCTTAATCTAACGCCTTTCAGGCTTTCTCCATCTCTACCAGCATTATGAATCGACTGAAACATCTTTGGCTTATCAAATAACGAGACCTTTGAGCGCAACTGTATAAAGCCGCCATTATTTCTTGTACTAACGTTACCGGTAAGCCTTGCAAAAGTTACATCTCCATCTTTCTCTAGTGAGGCGCCTCCTGTTGAGACGCCTCCCATGACTCGATCACTGACATAATTCCAATCGCTGATAGTATTCTGCTCAATTGGGAAAAAAAGATCATCTTGAGCAATAGTAGCCAAGGAGACAAAAACCAAAATAAGAAAATTGAATATTGTTTTCATACTCTAACGAGAAGTGTCTGATTTAGAGAGTTATCTTGTAGTTAAAGATAAATTTCAAGCCGCTGTTTGAATGATTATTTTGTTTAATTTTGGGTGAGGGAAAGACTGTTCCATGCTCAGATATGTATGGCTCTTGGATTGAAACCTCATTAGGCTTAGAATTAGAAAAACAAACTAATTCTCTCACTTCAATCTCAAACAATATTGGATCTGGAACTATGACTGCATCTATCCATCTACAGAGATCCTCGTCTGACCAATCATCAAAGTTTTTTGCATAAGACAAACCCCATAAGCAGAACAAGAATACAAACAAGAATATTTTTTTCATTTTTTCAATTATAAGTCTCATGTTTAAGCTCACAGTTAAAGATTTGAGATGGCTACATATAGAAAAATTGCTAGAAATGAATACCCAACAATAGTGACTATATATTTAAACAGCTTCATCTCATCTTAACTCATCTTTTAGAAAAGAAAGATTATTAAGATAAACACTTTTTAAATCATTGTCCATCATCGACTCCATTTTTTGGAGATCATTAAACTCTTCGTCTATGGCTCTTTTAGTCTTCCGTCTATTATTTGGTGAGCCTTTCTTTGTGTTGTATTTTGCTAATGTCATTGTGCTTGGCCTTTAAATTAATAAGTTACAAAGCTACCTATTATGCTCATCATTGCATACATGAAGCTGAGCATAAATACCATACATGCGGTTGTCCAAAGTACTAATTTCGTTTCCATATTTATAAATTATTTAATTAACTGATTTAGAAGCGAAGACAATTTTAAATAAGTGTTTTTAAGATTAAATGAAGATTAGAAGTAGTTTAGATAAAGAATTCAAATCCACTTTTCATTCTAAAAATGTATATATTTGAGCTATAATCGAATTCACTATTAATATTAAAGGAGAAAGGGGTATGACTTCATTAGTAGATAAGCAAATTGAATCGGCAGAAAAAGAATGGTTAGACCTTTGGAAAAAAGGACCAACCCGTCTCAGATGGGATAAGGTGCCACTTCAAGTTGGGGACGTTGCTCCTGATTTTGAATTGCAAGATACGTCAGGCAATTCTGTTCAATTGAGTGATTTTTGGAGTAATGGTCCAGCCTTAATTTTATTTTGGAGACATTACGGTTGTAGTTGCGGCGTTGACCGCGCCAACCTTCTAAAAGATGAATATGATGACTACATCAAACTAGGTGCTTCTGTGGTCGTGATCGGTCAGGGCGAGCCTGAACGCTCTCTGGATTACAGCCAGAGGAATGGCATACCATGCTCTGTCTTATGTGATCCAACCTTTACTGTCTATGAGGCCTTCGACTTGTTGGAAGGCAAGCCCTCTCAAATTGTATACGATGCTCCCGATGAGTACCTAAAAATTGATTATGAGACTGGTGCTGAATTGCAGAAGTCACGTCACGGTACAGACGGCGGTTTGGTAGATAGCCCATGGCAGTTGCCAGGTGAGTTTGTCGTGGATCAAAAAGGGATAGTTCGACTTGCCCACCGCTATCAGCATTGCGAGGATTGGCCCACTCCATCAGTACTTATTCCAGCCATCAAGGAGGCTAACTGGGAGGGGTAAATAAAGCTCGATTTGCTATTGAATATTAAGCCAAAATACTATCTTTGAGTTTTTGAAATGTAGATTCCCCCTGAAGCTCTAAAACAATATTAAGAGCAAAATCAATAGCTGTGCCAACTCCCTGCGAAGTCATCACTTTGCCATCCAAAATGGTAGGTTGCCCTTTATGATAACCTTCTACTCTAATTTGGTTTTCTATGCTTGGATAGCAGGTAAAGTCCTCGTTGAGAACATCTGCGGTGTGGAGTGCTAGGGGAGCTGCGCAAATGGCCCCGATATATTTATCCTGTTCTTTCATTCGTTTCAGAATCGATTGAACTACTTCACTCTCACTCAGCACCATAGTGCCCGCAAGCCCTCCAGGCAGGGTAATCATATCAAATGAATCAATCTCAACTGAATCAATTAGACAGTCGGCGACAATTGTTATTCCTTGCCCACCCAAAATATTCATTCCAGAAACACCAGCAACTGTGACTTCGATCCCTCCACGTCTACAAAGGTCAATGATTGTCGTTGCCTCTACCTCCTCAAATCCATCAGCCAATGGAACTAGCATTTTCTTCATATTACTATCCATCCCATGTAAATACCCACCATAACAAATGCAAAGGTTAAAAGTGTCATTTTCAGCAAATATCTCATAATAGAATTTTAAATGAAGTTATGACAAGCAAGTCTCTTCGTTCTCACAGCTAAAGGAATAGATCTCTCCTTTGTTTTTTATTTCTATACCATTTGAACCGCATAAATTAGAAAGCTGAATCTGACTAAAATCTTCACCCTTACAAAACTGTTCGATTATTTGTTGCATATTACCGACATAGAAATCATCTTTCGCTAGATTCAGGTAAATTAACAAAGCAGCAATAACTGGGATAACAAAATAAAGAACTTTCTTCTGTTTCTTAACAGACTCATCTGTATGCTCGTTAGTCCAAATTTGACTCATAAGCAAATTATATGTCAGCTTTAAAGAAAGTCCAAATTTCGTTTCATGTGTGAGTGAGGGTGTATATATCTATCTCCGATGTCGAGAGAGGCTCCCCCCGTACCTTCAAAGTCTGAATAAATATGCCAAGGATAGTAGATTTTTCTACTGATTTGGAATATAGAGAATATTTTTCTATATAAATCAATGACTTACATGAAGATAGTTATTATTTAGTTATTAAATAAATAATTATTTCCATTTTCAGACGCGTACCAAACGCGTACCAAAGCATATTTAGTGTATAGAAGAAATCTCTGAAAGCCTTATGGGATATGGTGGTTATGGGTGGACTTGAACCACCGACCCCAGCATTATGAATGCTGTGCTCTAACCAGCTGAGCTACATAACCAAAAAGAGCGCCTATTATCGAAATTTTTAACCAAAAAGTCAAGCTAAATAGCAAGTTTGAACGATATTATTATCATTCAAAGAGAATCGCATTCATTTCGATATAAAATTTCATTATTAATACCAAAAAATTCTAAACCATATGTCAAGCAAAGTTCTCAAAGTCGCGCTTACCGGAGGAATTGCATCTGGGAAAAGTTTAGTAAGCGATTTACTTGAAATACATGGATGCACAATCATTGATCTTGATGTAATTTCGCGTGAAGTTGTCATGCCTGGAACAGAAGGGCTTAGTGAGCTTGTCGATTCTTTTGGTGAATCTATACTATTGAAAGACGGAACACTTGACCGAAAAAACCTTAGAGATGTTCTTTACAAAAAAGGCAGAAATAGGGCTTTAATTGAACAGATACTTCATCCCAAAATACTTGAAAAAATGAAATCTTCAATGGCAGATTGCCAAGAGGGTGTTATGGTAGTGGTAATTCCTCTTCTAGTTGAAAAACAACTTTGGGAGCCTTTCGATAGAGCTGTTGTGGTTGATTGTGAAAGTGAAAAACAAATTAAGCGACTTATGGAAAGAGATAGAATTGGCGAAGAAAAAGCTAAAACCATGTTATTGGCTCAAGCTAGCCGAAATCAACGACTTCAATTAAATGATCACCTTCCAACCGATATCATTGAAAATAATGCCAAAGTTAGTGACCTTAAAGATAAGGTAGAGGCTCTTAAACAGAAATTGTTTTCACTTGTTTGACAAGCAATAAACAATAATTACTCGTTCCTTATCAGAGGGTAGACCTTTGGACTAAATATGCTTCGGTTTGCCATCAGAATCAAAACAAATGATACTAATGCTGTTGAGCCCAGTATCCAAAAAGTTAAGCCAAGATCGAAATACCACGTAAGTTGCAAAGTATTCTCCACAACAAGGTAAGAACTTAAGGTTGCAACTGTTAGTGCGAAAATTATTAAAGTGCCATATATAAGAGCAAACTCCATTGTCATTGACTTTAGTATCGTTGGAAAATCTACGCCTACTATTTTGTAGATTAGGTTGTTATACCTTCTAAATGTTGTTTGGACTAATACAGCACTAACAATAACAATGAGGCCGATGACTATGACAATTAAAGATATCGCTGTAACAGCAATAAACACCTTACTCAAAACTTCACTAACTTGAGAAAGAATTCTGTCAATCTTAATCGCGGAAACATTTGGAAATTTATCAATAATCTTTGCCAAAATATCACTTGATGGCATGTCTGACTTCAAGGTTCCAACATACTCATAAGGTAGTTTATTTGCAAATGCCTTATTAATGATAATAGCAAAATTTATTGATATGTCTCTATAGTCGACTTCTCTAAAGTTCTTAACGACACCGGTTACATCTCTACCTAATATATTTAAAGTAATCTTGTCATCGATTTTCATTCCTAGGTCATAGGCAGCTCTGCTATCCATAGAAATGAACATCTCATTTTCATTTCCCGGCTCCCACCATTCGCCCTCGATAATAGGATTGTCAGGCTTTGGTTTTTCTGACCAGGATATTCTTCTATCTCCTCTCACAACCCAAGCTGACCTATTGCCCTCGGAAACCACTTCCTCTATGGGGGTTCCATTTAATGCAACAAAAGTCGCACTAGCCATTGGACTAAATTCAAGCTCTACATTTGGATCAACGCCCTTGACAAAGGATTCAAGATCACCTTGAATATCCCTATCAATGCCGACAAAAAATAAATCCGGAGCCATTGATGGAATACTATCTGAGATTTCTTTTTTTAAATTATTTGCAACAAAACTCAAGGTAAGCAGCAGGGTTAATCCAATCCCCAAGGAGATTGTCATAATTGGTGCTAGTGACTTTTTAGCAACAATATTTCTGTAAGCAATTCTATAGCCATTGTTAGAAAATCTATAAAAATATTGCTTTAGCTGAAGTTGTTCAAGTAAGTGATTTATCTTCTCAAGCAGTCATTATTCAAAAAATATCATCAGTTTCCAGGGGAGATCAAATCCAGACTTATGTTGATACAGAAAAACTTAATCGCTTCATAATGCAAACAAGAAAAGAACTTGACATTCAAAAAAGATTACAGCCAAAAAAGCGAGTTTTTCGGTTAGGTCCGTCTGTAGCTGAAGAAAGCAAGGATTACGTCCTTTGGTTAAATCGGTACAATCAAACCAAGGCTGAGCATGATCGGTGGATGTATACTACTGCTGGTGCCGGAGCCGCAACTTTATTGTTTCTAAGTGGTATTATTGAAACAAGCGGAATTCTCGAAGTTTTACCCTGGATAGCCGGTGCTGGAACAGTTTATAGCGGAATAAGATTTTTCCGTTATCGAGATATGCTTAATGAGATTTCCACAGAAGGTCGTTCACAAGGATATTTTAGCAGTTCACTGACCGAAAAGAATTTTGAGTTAAGATGGATTCCATTTCAAAAAGGTCTACAGGTAGCCTTTATAAAGCATTTCTGACCTCTTTTATTACCTACCTTATTCTTCTCTACAAAATATTTGATACCTTCTCCGTAAACTTTTTCCACTAATATTCCCCGGCTTATATTTGTGGTTAAACCTCCAAACACTCCGAAAATTCAACTTGAGTT
>LUMG01000343.1_pt1 | contig 9963 bp, 11 predicted proteins | sample 729691 | NCBI WGS metagenome assembly LUMG01 (sample SAMN03860269, study PRJNA289734) | marine metagenome | biome: seawater column; feature: ocean; material: water; isolation source: Red Sea water column Station 34 - depth 50m | place: Saudi Arabia: Red Sea | collected 2011-10-15 | depth 50 m
ATCTACTTAATGTCGAGTAGATCTTTATAACGGAGAGATAAATTATGAAAAAAATGTTCATAAAAATAATATCCTTCTTATTTATGATTGGTACTCTTTCGAGTTCAGCAATTGCTATTGAAAAATTGCATTTTGTTGTCCCAGGTGGTGCCGGTGGTGGATGGGATGGATGCGCAAGAGGCACTGGAGAGGCTCTAGTTAAATCTGGCCTACTCGAGTCTGCATCATTTGAAAATATGTCAGGTGGAGGCGGCGGTAAGGCGCTTTCATGGATGATTAAGACTAAACCTGAAAATACAATTATGGTTCAATCAACTCCAATTGTACTTCGTTCAATTAGTCGCCACTCTGGTTATGTTTCTGATAGTGCAGCTTCAGGTGTGTTGTCTTATAAAGATGTAACACCAATTGCGGGGATTATCGGTGATTATGGTGCTTTAGCTGTTGCTGCAGACTCACCATTCCAAACATTCCAAGATGTTGTTGATGCATACAATGCAAATCCAAAGTCAGTTAAGATGGCGGGTGGTTCAACTCGAGGAAGCATGGATCATCTAATTGGTGCTTTAGCATTCCAATCAGCTGGTGCTAATCCAAACGATGTAGTATATATTCCTTATGATGGAGGAGGCGCAGCACTTGCTGGACTTCTTTCTGGTGAGGGTCAAATTCTATCTACTGGATTCAGTGAAGCGTTAGCTGCTGGAGATCAAGTACGTATTTTAGGTATAACAGCAAATGATCGTTCTGCTGATGCTCCAAGTGTTCCGACACTCAAAGAGCAAGGCTTTGATGCTTACTTTGTAAACTGGAGAGGTTTCTTTGGTCCTCCAAATATGAACGCAGCAGATAGATATGAAATTGCTAAAATGCTAGGAGACATGCAAAGCACTCCAGAGTGGGAAGTTGTTCGAAAGCGTAATGCTTATGTCAACATCTATAACCCTGGTTTTGACTTTATGGCTTTCTTAGAAAAGCAAACAGAAGAAATGACTGATCTAATGAAACAATTAGGCGTTATTTAATCGATATATCTATAGGGAGGAAGGTAAATGACTATCAACTATACAAGGATAAGCGCTTTTATCTTTCTCCTCATTTTTCTTATCTATTCTTACCTTGCGGGTGAGATTAGAGTGTTTGCGTTTGATGAAAATGCAGACTTTAACGCAAGAACATTTCCTAAGCTGATTTCCTATTTAGGGATTATTGTTTCTCTTCTTACCTTAGTACTATCAAAAAATGAAAAAGAGAATATGGGTCAATATGAGTGGATCAGCGTTATTGTCTTGTTCGCTCTCGTTTTCTCTTATGGACTATTAATCAAAACCATTGGTTTTTTTGTATCAACTAACTTATTTTTAATCATTTCTTATCTTTATTTAGGTGTTCGAAGTTACAAAGTTATTATTTTTAGTTCATTCCCAGTAGTGGCAGCACTTCAGTTTATGCTTCATGGTCTATTGGACGTTTATATTAGAGATCCATTTTTACAGTTTTTAGGAGTCATATCATGATTGAAGGCATGATGATTGGTTTTAATACAGCCTTCAGTGGCTACAACATTCTCATGGTGATGATGGGGTGTTTTGCTGGAACGATAATTGGGATGCTTCCAGGCCTTGGACCAATGTCTGCCATAGCGCTAATGATCCCAATAACTTATGGCTTCGATCCAGCTTCAGCCATGATTTTGATGGCGGGGGTATATTATGGAGCAATATTTGGTGGCTCTACATCATCAATCCTCATTAATGCGCCTGGCGTTGCAGGAACAGTTTCGAGCTCTTTCGATGGTTACCCAATGTCCCAAAAAGGTCAGGCAGGGAAGGCTCTTGCCATAGCGGCTTATGCTTCGTTCTCTGGTGGAACAATTGCAGCTCTATTCTTGTTAGTGGCGGCGCCTCAACTAGCCAAGGTAAGTTTAAGTTTTCAGTCAGCAGATTACTTTGCCTTAATGTGCGTAGGATTGCTCTCAATTGCAGCATTTGCAAGTAAAGGCCAATTCTTAAAGGCAATGATTATGACGGCCCTTGGCCTCGCTCTTTCAACTGTAGGCCAAGATTCTTTGTCAGATATTACCCGTTTTGCATTCGGAAATATTAATTTAATGGATGGTATCAGCTTTGTATTACTGGTCATGGCAACCTTTGCGATGAGCGAGGCTTTTATGATCATTTTCAAAAAAATGGATATAAACTTCAAATCTTCAGATGTGAGCAAAAGTAGTCTTGGATCAATTAAGATATCGAAGGATGAAGTAAAAGAAATGGTTCCAACTATTGGAAGAACATCAGTATTAGGATTTTTTGTTGGCGTCCTACCAGGCGCAGGTGCAACAATTGCAAGTTTCTTGGCTTGGGGTTTTGAAAGAAGCATTGCATCTGCAAAAGAAAAACTTAAATTTGGTAAAGGCTCTGTCAAGGGATTAGCAGCTCCTGAAACTGCTAATAATGCTGCCTGCACAGGTTCATTTGTGCCACTATTAACTTTGGGTATTCCTGGATCTGGAACAACTGCTGTAATGCTAGGAGCATTATTATCATTTGGTGTTCAGCCTGGCCCAAGGCTTTATGTTGAGCAACCAGAACTTTTTTGGGCTGTAATCGTCTCTATGTATATTGGAAATGTAGTTTTATTGGTATTAAATTTGCCGTTGATACCCTATATAGCAAGAATTTTGGCAATACCTAAAAACATTCTTGTTCCGTTAGTCTTATTCTTTTCAGTAACTGGTGTCTATTTAATATCATTTAACTCTTTTGATATTTACTTTATGGCTATTGTTGCATTACTTTCATTGGTGTTAAGGGTTTTAAACTATCCAATGCCACCGCTCATTCTAGGGTTTATTCTTGGTGGAATGCTCGAAAAGAATTTAAGAAGAGCAGTACTTATCAATGATGGCTCCTTTTCTTTTATTTGGGAAAGACCAATCAGTTTAACTTTATTTATTATTGCTATTCTGATTGTTCTTCTGCAGGTTTATCAAGGACTCAAGAAGGAAAAAGAATAGTACTAGCTAGACAAGTCAATCCTAGTTTAAAATAGCAAACTTCTTTTAATAATGACAATTAATTTATGACACCTGAATCTGTATTAGAGCAATGGGCTCAATGTTTCAATAATGGCGACCTAGATGGAATTACAAGATTATATCAAACAGATAGCACACTGTTGCCTACCTTTAAGCCCGTTATGATGAAATCAGGAGAGCAAATATCAGGGTACTTTAGTGCAGCGATAGAGGGTAATGCCTCTATTGAATTTAATGTCAATAAATCTATAAAAACAGAGCTCTCTGAAAGTACTTATTTGATGACAGGTAGCTATGTTTTTTGTCTTCCTAGTAAAGGAGGACAAAAATACGAGTCTTGGTATAGTTTTGTGATTGACACATCTAAAGATTCACCAATTAAGCATCACCACTCTTCTAGAGTGCCATTTGATTTCGACCTAAGCTAGTTAACTGATCAGCACTAAACCTGTCTTTAAACTCAACTTCATAGTCTTCAGCTGCAAAATCAGGAGGACTTTTTCCTAATAGAAAGTGTTCAGACTGTCGTTTGGCATAACGAAGATTTTTTGGGCACTGAGGGGATGATCCAATAAACATTACATTCGAGTATTCATCTCCTTTATGTTCATCAGCTACTGAGTGAGTAATATCAGGGTGCCACCAGACAGTATCTCCTGGAAGCACCTCCGGGATTGAGACAAGACCATCAAGCAGTTCCTTATGGTATTCATTTGAGATGAGTAAAGGCCTTCCGGGCGTTGCGCCACATAAACTGTCATCAGCAATATCATCTTGAAGTGCTCTTAACAAGAGATAACTCATACAGTTTGCAATCGGAATGAGCGATAAAGTTCCATCTGAAGGGCCCTGTTTGGTAAGAGCTGTCCAGCCTTGAAAGGTTCTAAACATTGAGCAAACAGCTGGTGAATTGTATTCCTGAGTTTGGGTTCGAAATGCAGCCTTCCAAGGATTATAAGAATCAACATCTCCATTAAATATAGATTCATAAACTTTTTGGAATGCTGAGTCAGTCCATCTTTCAAAAGAGCCTCCATCGATGTGAGGCGAAAGTCCAAGTGTTTTATCACCGGGCACTCGACGACGAATCCTATCTGCGTAAATAAAATCATTGTTGCTATCAAACTCTTTTCCATTAGGACTATTAGCATCCCACATAGAATTCAGAAATTTTTTTGTTATTGCCATAGACTTTGACTGCCTTGCAAGCATTTGAGGTTTTGACCAGTAGAGTCCAAAAATTTGAGGCGCACCAGACTTAAGATCTGAAAAGTACTGATCCATACCTTCTTTTTCCTTTGCTTTTGTAAAGTAGTCATTATTAATAATATAATCAGTGATTTGCTCATTCCAGTCTTTAACAAGTGCTTGATCGAATACCTCACGAATAATGACGCAACCTCTATCCTTTATGTTTTTTATTTGATCAATTGAAATTTTTTCGTTGACGATAGATTGAAAATTAATTTCAGGGATGATGGGTAAATTATTGTGCTTCAAATCAAGTATCAAATCAACAGATCTCTTGATATTTGAGTAAGCCTTGATGTAACTTCTCTTTGAATCAGATAGGCTCTTAAGGTTCGCCTTGGTTTCAATTATTGATTTGTGTATTTTTTTATCCATTAAAAGAATATAAGTATATTTATTTTTGTAAAATATTTTAAGTAACTAATTGTTGCTTGATAGCTTCTTTTATATATTTCGATTCAAATTGTAATATTTTGTAACAATTGTCTACAGTTTGATACAACCCCACTAATAAACTGAATTCAATTCTGCTCAATGGTGTGCAGAATGTGATTCATATAATTTAATGGAGAAAAATATGAAGAATAATAAGTTAACAACGCTAGCAGCATCAGCGCTTCTAGCAACTACAACTTCGGTTAGCGCCGCTGATGTAGAGGTTTTACACTGGTGGACTAGTGGTGGTGAAGCTGCAAGTGTAAATTATCTTAAAGGTAAGCTAAGTGACGCTGGAGTTGGTTGGACTGACTTCGCGGTTGCTGGTGGTGGTGGTGAAAACGCAATGACTGTACTTAAGTCAAGAGCGATTTCTGGAAACCCTCCTACAGCTGCTCAAATCAAAGGCCCTTCAATTCAAGAGTGGGGCGATCTAGGATTCTTAGCTGACATCGATGGTGTTGCAAAACAAAACAACTGGGACGAGTTATTACCAGCAGTTGTCGCTGACGTAATGAAGCACGAAGGCAAATATGTTGCTGCTCCTGTAAACGTTCACAGAGTAAACTGGATGTGGTCTAACCCAGAAGTTTTTCGTGCTGCAGGCGCGACTATCCCAACAACTTGGGACGACTTCATGGTTCAAGCTAAGAAGCTTCAAGACGCTGGTTACGTAGCACTAGCTCACGGTGGTCAGCCATGGCAAGATGCAACTGTATTTGAAGCAGTTGTTCTTGGTGTTGGTGGTGCAGACTACTACAACAAAGCATTCGTAGAGATGGATATGGATGCACTTAACAGTGATACTACAGTAGAAGTTTTCGAAACTTTTGGAAACCTACGTCAATTCATTGACGCAAATGCGCCAGGACGTGACTGGAACGTTGCGACTTCAATGGTAATTGAAGGTCAAGCTGGAATGCAAATCATGGGTGACTGGGCTAAAGGTGAATTCAAGGTTGCTGGTAAGAACGTAGGTACTGACTTTGTATGTTCTGCGGCTCCTGGAACTTCAGGTGCGCACACATTCAACGTTGACTCTTTTGCATTCTTTGCACAAGGCACAACAGCTGGAACTGGTGCTCAAAACATCATGGCAGCAGAAATCTTAGGTACTGATTTCCAAACAGTATTTAACCTTAATAAGGGTTCAATTCCTGCGCGTTTAGGTGTTTCAAGAGCTGAGTTTGATACATGTGCTCATGACTCTATGGACGCATTTGTTGCATCATCATCAAGTGGTTCATTAGTACCAAGCTTTGCTCACGGTATGGCATTGCCTTCAGCTGTGGCTGGAGCGGTAGTTGATTCAGCTACAAACTTCTTCAACTCTGACCAGAGTGCTGAAGAGGGTGCTGCTCAACTAGTTGCTTCTATGGCAGCTGCAATGTAAGTGTAGCTTAGTATTAAGAGCTTTATCTTTGTCTCCTTTAGAATAAGGCTCTTCAATGCATTTAGGGCGCTTAAATTAAGCGCCCTAATTTTATAAATTCATAATAAAATCAAAACACTGTGCTTAATTTTCTAGAAAAAAACTTGCCAAAGATAGTTTTGGCACCAACAGCAGTTGCGATGCTTGTTTGTATGTATGGTTTTATCATCTGGACCGGATTACTCTCATTAACAAAAAGTCGAATGATGCCTCAATGGGACTTTGTTGGCTTGGATCAATACGTAAGACTTTTCAAAAACCCAAGATGGGATGTTGCAGTAGATAACCTTTTTGTTTTTCTCATTTTATTTATAGTCATTGCCCTAGTGCTTGGTCTGCTATTGGCAATATTCTTAGATCAAAGAATCAGAGTCGAAGGTGCTATTAGAACAATATATCTATACCCTATGGCAATTTCCTTCATAGTTACAGGAACTGCATGGAAATGGATCCTAAACCCAGGACTGGGAATTGAAAAATTAATGAATGACTGGGGTTTTGTGGGTTTTGAATTTAGGTGGCTTGTTGAACAAGATATGGCCACTCTTTTTAGCTGGCCTTAGAGGTGTGGATGAAAACCTCACGAAAGCCGCAAAAATGGATGGAGCATCCACAGTCCGTCTTTATTGGCATATTATTTTGCCATTAATGAGACCTGTATTTTTTAGTGCTATTGTTATTCTGACTCATATAGCCATTAAAAGTTTTGACCTCGTTCAGGCTTTGACTGGTGGAGGCCCAGGATATGCATCCGACTTGCCCGCTAACTTTATGTATACGTACACCTTTAACAGGTCACAAATTGGCATTGGTGCTGCCAGTGCAATGATTATGCTCTTTGGAGTGTTAGCTGTACTCATACCTTATCTCTATTCAGAATTACGTGAGAAAGACTAATGAATAAATTTAATATATCAAACATAAACCTTGGAAGAGCTTTTATCTATTTCATTTTGTTTTTATTTGCTTTTATTTATTTAGCTCCGCTATATGTGATGTTCTCAACTTCACTTAAAGATATTGAAGAAATTCGAAGTGGCAACCTGATGGCTCTTCCATTAGATCCAACGCTTTATGCTTGGAAAAAAGCTTGGGCAACAGCTTGCACAGGTAGTGAATGTAAAGGGCTTGCTCCATATTTTTGGAATAGTGTTCGAATAGTATTCCCTGCAGTTATTATTTCTACGATTTTGGGTGCATTCAATGGCTACGCGCTAGCTAAATGGAAGTTCAAGGGGAGTGAATTTTTGTTTGGAGCGCTTCTTTTTGGTTGCTTTATACCTTTCCAGGTGATTCTTCTTCCGATGGCTAAACTACTGGGTAGCTTAGGTCTCGCGAATACTGTTACAGGACTTGTATTAGTTCATGTGATTTATGGAATTGCTTTTACGACGCTCTTTTTTAGAAACTACTATGTTGGTATCCCAACCGAATTAGTAAAAGCTGCTAAATTAGATGGCGCCAGTTTTTTAAAGATTTTTAGGCACATATTTATCCCTTTATCTACACCAATTTTTGTGGTCACCATCATATGGCAGTTTACTCAAATCTGGAACGACTTTCTCTTTGGAGTGGTCTATTCAGGCTCAGGGACTCAACCTATTACCGTGGCTCTGAACAATCTTGTAAATACATCGGTTGGTGGTAAAGAATACAACGTTGATATGGCAGCAGCAATTATCGCTGCTCTTCCAACGCTGATAGTTTATGTCATTGCGGGTAAGTATTTTGTTCGTGGTTTAACTGCAGGTGCAGTGAAAGGATAAAAAAATAAAATCAATAACTATTTGAATTAATTAAAGAATAAAGGAAAAAAAATGGGAAGTATTAGTCTTAACGGCATCAATAAATCATTTGGCGCAACTGAAGTACTGAAGGACATCAATTTGGACATCAAAGATGGTGAGTTTTTGATACTTATTGGGCCGTCAGGTTGCGGCAAATCGACTTTAATGAATTTGATTGCTGGCCTTGAGGATTTAACTGGCGGTGAGATTGTCATTGATGGTAAGGATGTATCTGACGAATCACCGAAAGATAGAGATATTGCTATGGTTTTTCAATCCTATGCTTTATATCCTACTATGAATGTGGCTAGAAATATTTGTTTTGGGCTCGAAATGAGCAAAATGCCTAAGGATGAGCAAGAGAAGATTCTTCAAAAGGTTTCTAAATTATTACAGATTGATCATCTTCTAGATAGAAAGCCTGGTCAATTATCTGGTGGACAGAGGCAACGTGTTGCTATGGGTAGGGCTCTAGCTCGATCTCCAAAAGTGTTCCTGTTTGATGAGCCTTTATCCAATCTAGATGCAAAATTAAGAGTTGAAATGCGTACTGAGATTAAAAAATTACATCAGCGTATTGGAACAACCATAGTCTATGTGACTCATGATCAAATCGAAGCAATGACTCTTGCAGATCGAATAGCCGTTCTAAAGGATGGAGAATTGCAGCAAGTAGGAACGCCTTATGAGATTTACAATGATCCAGTCAGTCATTTTGTTGCTGATTTTATGGGGTCTCCTGGCATGAACTTTATTGAGTGTGTTGTTAAGGATGAGAACTTAGTTGTTCAGAGTGGTGGCGAAACCTACGAGTTAGCGATTCCATGCAAAGATGCGATTAAGAATTCCAAATTAGATGTTGTAATGCTTGGGATAAGACCAGAAATGCTTACTGAAATTGAGCCGTCTGCAGACAAGAAAAATTCATACCTCCATCAAATAAAATTTGATGTTGAAGTTATTGAGCCTATGGGTGCTGATACAGTGGCAATTGGTCAGTGGAACGAAACTGAGGTAATGGCTAGACTCAGCCCAGAGGCTGGAAATACTGCTGGAAAGGGTTTTGACTTACAAGTTGACACAAGCAAGGCTATTTTGTTTGATCCAAATTCAGGGCTTAGAATCAGATAAAAATTGATACAATGATAGAATGAGTGAGCATTTTACTAAATCTGGCTTGTCTATCCCTTCAATTGGTCTTGGAACCTGGGATATGCAAGGTCCAACTTGCAGTAGAATTGTTCAAGAGGCTCTGGAGATGGGATACCGTCATATTGATGGCGCATCAATGTATGAGAACGAATCAGAAGTTGGGCAAGGCATAAAAAATTCTGGAGTTGATAGAGAAGAGATTTTTATTACAACAAAAATTAACACAACCAGCTGGACACCTTCGAGAGGCAATGGGCCTTCATTACAAAATAAAGATATAGCTAAGCACTTCGAGCAGAGCCTTAAAGACTTACAAACTGATTACGTTGATCTTCTCTTAATCCATTGGCCGAAGTTCGAGACTAACTTGGGAGACATGCTTGAAGCCCTTTATAAAATCAAAGACGCCAAAAAAACAAAAGAGGTAGGTGTTGCCAATTTCAATTCATATTTACTGAATGAGTGCGTTAGTCTTGGGTTTAAGGATATCTATTGCAATCAAGTTGAGTACCATCCTTTTCTATCTCAAGCCAAATTGTTAGAGGTGATGCAAGATTTAGAGATAATTCCTGTTGCTTATTGTCCAATCTGTAGAGGCGATGTTGCGCGTCATGAAGTCATCATTAATTTAGCAGAGAAATACTCTAAAACACCTGCCCAAATTGCTCTTAGGTGGCTTTATCAGCAGCATGTGGTATCGATTCCAAAAACTGCTAATTCATACAGACTTAAGGAGAATATTGATATCTTTGATTTCGAGATTGAATATAAGGATATGCTTGAAATATACGGTCTTGAGCGAAATCAACGATTAGTTCCTAATCTTGAAGTGAATGAATTAAAGTATCCTTTTGATTAATCTGAAATCA